>JAEIGA010005370.1_pt1 | contig 19613 bp, 23 predicted proteins | sample 9270691 | NCBI WGS metagenome assembly JAEIGA01 (sample SAMN17057246, study PRJNA624740) | gut metagenome | biome: biome; isolation source: fecal sample | host: Bos grunniens | place: China: Xizang | collected 2019 | reverse complement strand
TATATTGCTTCGTCTACATTGCATTCTCTTATTCATCATTTGCAGTAATATACATCATGATGTAGACAACGCAGTCTGTGTTGCGTAGTCTCATATATTGTATATAAGGTAAATTTAAGGTTACAAAATTTGAATAGGGAATCGCATCATTTTGATGTTAAAAAGTGACTCACCTTTTTTACAATTTTTCAACACGCATAAATTTTTAAACAGTGTGACCACAAAAAACGGGGATGAAAAGTCACCGACTTTTCATCCCCACTTTTCAACGCTGATTAGCAATTACTCTTGCGCGTCCGCTTCTGCTTGCGCCAATTCCTCATAGGTTGACTTGAGCATCCACCTTTTCCGCTCAACGACCTTAGTAGAACGAACCAAAACGTTTTTGGTGTTCAACGTCTCGCACGCGAAATTGCGGGCCTTCCTATCGGTTGTCGTGCCGAAATAAATCAACACGGTATCTGTAATACCATCTTCGCCACGATAGCGAACGTCAATGAGCGTTTCTTTGAACGCTTGCACTACAGTGTCGTGTCCGTATGACGTTCCCTCAACACACGGCGCGGAATTGCTGTAGAACGTATCGGCGCTCAACTTCAGCGAAGTTCCGGTATACTCGATCGACTCAACAAAGCAGTTATTCCCGAACTGCTTTTGCGCCGCAATAAGCGCCGCGTTTTCGCTCTTCCTTCCGTTCAGCTCAATCATACCTTCTGCGATATCACCTTCCGCGTTGATGTACTGAACCGTAACGATAGTCTTGGAAAAGTTCTTAGCAGTGTTCCTCATGATAATTACCTTTCTTCTTTCGACTCATTTTTCTTTGAGTCACTTACAACCATAACAACGACAACAACAAGTATGTGAACCATTCCAAGCAGCGCGACAATTGCCGCGCTGCCAATAGCAAGAAGTAAATACGTCTGAATGATGCTAGGATTCATCGCTGTTATCCAGTTTGAAGCCAAGCCCAATAAGTTGTGCGATGGCAAGTGCGCCAACCCAACTATCTGTACCGTTTCCGATTTCGTACAAGTTATCTTGCGCGTTTTCCAGTTGCGTATCGGCGCGACCAAAGTTTCGAGCATCGACTATATCCCAATAGTCAAGCTTTTCACCGTCGGATAGCTTGCGTTCTACCTCATCATTCTTCTTAGCGGCCTTTTCGTAGTCAAGCCTAGCGTCTGCATATTGGCCTATAGCTTGACTTCCGTCACTAAGAGCATTGACGATTTGCTTAATCTCACGCCTAGTGAATGTGTGCAGTACGTTGTCGTTCTCATCCTTTAGATACAGCATGTTCTTTCCTTTTCATGAGTTTGTCTTGCATTCCTTGGGCTGTTTCGCTTTGTGATTTAGGCGAGGATAGCAACTGCTATCCCGGCTCTTTTCGCTACCCCTATTCGGTGCTTCTGAAATCAGAAGCGGAAACCAAAGTCTTTGGGGCCGTCAAGCTTTATTCAGTTTTTAAGGTTCGTCCGCGGGGTTTCCCGCTGACAAGAAGATACCCCAACCTGCGATTTTTCATGCGCACAGCTTGAATCCAGATTTTTCTCCATTTTTTCTCCACAATCAACGACGGAAACGCACCCAACAATCACAGCGCATTTTCCGCGAAAAATCGGAAACAGCCCGATACGCAGAAATACCTCTGTAAGGCCGTGAGACGCGTTCTAACGGCTTTTTAGGCCACGAATGACTTACTACCCGTTTTAGGTCGCGTTCGTCCGTTAGAACGAAAAACAGCAGGAAAAAGCACGTGCGTTTTCACAACATATTGAACCAATTTATTATGTAGCGCGCGACCTACTTTTGAACGTGGTTTAAAAGCATTTACCGCTAGCAGATATTTTTTCCGTGTTGAAAACTGGAGAAAAGTTTCAACAAGACTTTCGACAAAAGTTTTCAACACGATTCAACATTAATAAATAGCGCGCAAACTATGTTGAAATTGTCCAAAAATTTTCAACACGAAATGTCTAAAAGTTTTCGACAACTTTTTGACAACGATTGTGCGCTATTTATCAAAACGCGAAAAATGACGAAAACTGAACCTGAAAACAACCTTAAAGTCCTGGGCTCGACTGAACCTGAAAACAACCTTAAAGTTCTGGGCTCGACTGAACCTGAAATACAACCTGAAAACTTTTTAAACCTACCTTAAAATTTGCGAGGAGATCTAAACTGAACACAACCTGAAAACTCTTTTAACCTACCCAACCTGAAAGAAATCTGAAATGCATTTTCAGCAAGCTTAACCCCGTAAGACGCGACGCGTTGAAAAAATCTTCCGAAAAATTCCTCAACTCTCCTACGCTTGAAGTTTCCAGCTTTTAAAACAAAACGGGCGGCCGAAGCCGCCCAAAAATGTGCTTAAAGTCTGATTAGAAAATCGTCTTTTTCAACCTTGCCAGTATCGCGTCCAACGGCAACATATCTTTTCGCCCCCGAGCTAGCACCCGTGTATCTACCCCAGATATAACCGTCGCAACTTGTGTACCAATCGTCAAGCACGACGCATTCACCACTCCTATAGTGTGCAACGACGTTGCTATGTACAGTTGGTTTGCTTCTCACATTCAGTACAGAAACCATGCACTTGTATGTACCACCGAAAACAGCAGGCGGTGTAGGTGTAGGCGTTGGAGTTTTACCGTCAATTTTTGCATTTACTTCTCTTGCCAAACGCGCGAATTGATTTGTGAACCAAGGGCCCGGACAATCTGTTGATTGATACCAACAATGTTTAGTCAAGTTTCCGTTGTCGTCTCCGGTGTAGTTAAGCTTGAAGTTATATCGTTTACAAATGTCTGTGCACAAATCCACCAAGGAATCCCATGTTGCTTTTGGTAGTTCTCCATACACATGACCGTTGCCAGAATCGACATAGTTTGCGCATTCGATTGTGATAGCTTTTCTATCGTTGTACGCGCTGCCAGTAGTCCACGCTCTATTTTCCTCCAAAACGTTGCAAACAATGTCGCCGTCCTTTCCAATGCAATAGTTGGCGCTTGCTTGACGTGAAGATGGGACGAAAGATTGAGCGCATACAGCGCCAGTGGTATACCACGCCATATAGTGTGGTGTTATTCTTGATATTGGTACTCCATAACGCGAACTGCAATTGTTCGTTAGTATTGTCTGTGTAGTTAGTATTGATTTAGTCATGATTTAAACAATTGGCAGAGTGTACGTAAACGCAATATTATAGTTGTCCGAAAAGCTCATTTGAGTTTGCAGGTTCAACCCAACGTAACCAACTAGTGGATTAAACAGCGAACGAATAACCTCAAAATTGCTGTTATAATAACGGGCAAAAATTACGTTATAAAGTAGTTGCACAGAATCGTAAACAGTACTTGCGCTACCAAACCAAAGATGCGGTATAGTAGACAAGCGAATATTACCTGAAGATAGTGTCTCTTCACCGTCTTTCTTAGCAGAACACACTATTGATATTGAAGTGTCGTAAATATCAACCTCAACTTTGGTTTCTTTCCACCCCGTTTCATTGGTGGTGAAACTGCGTCTGCGTCTGTAGCTAGTGTAGGTTCCCGTTAGGAGTGAAAGCATGTTAGTTGCGATTAGTCTATGACCTGCTTCTGATGGATGTAGATTATCTTCTTGGAAATATGCATCAGACCACCCAAGAAGCCAAGCATATGCAGGAACACACATGTATGCCCAACTTTTAACGTTAGTAATGATTGTATTGATGTATTCAGGATATCCGCCGTATGTTCTGGAGAAACTTCTGTCCGGTTTGCCGCAATTTCCAAGTACGAAAATAAGTTGTGGGCGATGCGTAGAAGTAGTGAGAGAATACCATTCGTTAACAAATTCGGAAATCAAAGTACTAGTTTGCGCCGCAGTGGCTCCAACGTCTGCCCAGTCATTATGCGCACCATAAACGATTATCTTTTCTATCTTCGGCCAAAGCTCATTATTTGCTAGATTTCTAAGTTGTTGAATAAACGGCACCTGTACTGAACCGGAAGTTGGCGCAAAACCGCTACCGCTCTTTGCAACAACAACTGGAACCCAATTCGACCGGTTTCTAACAATGCTAGGCCACTCAGAAGAACCGTCTGAAAAACTATCGCCAATTACACCAAAATAGTGAAGCGGACTAATGTTCTCCAAAGCATCATCAATATACTTCTTAACCGTATTCGTACTAGAGAAAGAACCCGTAGGCAATTTAGCCGCCAAAGCGTCAAGTGCAGTTTGAGACGCTTTTGCGTCTACAGAAGTTTGTGAAGCCTTTGCATCCAATTGGCTACGTACAGTCGAGGACGAACTAAATCCACTACCTAGCTTTGCGTTTATTGCAGAATCGCCAGATTCTCTATTGGTAATTTCCGTGTTGATTCTGTTGCTCAAAGCAGTGTCGGCAGAAAGGCGTGCATCTTCCTCAGCGCTGATAGCCTGCGAATTTGCGGTAATTCTTCCGCTAAGAGCTGTGTCCGCATTTTGCAGCGCCGTATCTGCGTTTTCACGCGCCGTCGCTTCTGCTGCAATTGCATCAGCCCTAGCTGTGGCTTCAGAAGATACCGCATTTTCGCGCGCCTGAATTTCAGCTGCAATTGCGGCTGCATTCGCAGTAATCCTATCGTTAAAGGTAAATACTTCTTGGCGGTAGGCTTCGACTTGCGCATTGTAGTTGCCGCATTCTACCCAAAATTCAGTGTTATTAATATCAATTCCAGTTGGTACCGTTTGGCGTGAGATAAAACTGTTTCCCTGATACAGCACCACGGTAAGCGGCTCATACGGTGCGGAGTTGTCCCACTCCGCGCTGGACTCCCCGCGCCTTCCGAAGATGGGCACGTAACGTGCGCCGATATAGGTGTTCATAATGCGGTTTCCTTTCTGTTACAGACACATTTTAATAGGCATATACATTACATCAGCAGCTTGATTACAGTAACTAACGTTGAAACTTTCGTTTGTATAATTCCATAGCCAATTTTCAAGAAGAGTAGAATTTATCGTGTTTATCAAATCAGCACCGTGCATTATATTTAACAATGAATTACTATCGACAATAATTTGCGAAAATTCATCATATGTAGACACATTAGCCAACTCAGACAGGTCAAATATAAGCGTTGAGAATGTGCATGATAATTCTCCAGCGGGAATACGAACAGAAATTTGTAAACTACACGACTGTAATTCAAAGGTTGTAAATGGCTCATTAATAGCAATTGATAAATTAATTGTAGCTATAGGAAGTGAAAGTGGCAAATTGGATAGTTGCGTAGTTACTTCTTTTGCTACGCCGTCAATTGTATAAGTTGCCACTAGATAATGTTTAATAGAAACGGAGCTACTAAGTGCATTATCAACAATGGCTGTTGAGCAAGACAACAATTTACCAAATCTAACTATTGTTTGAGTTTCACCAACTTTGGTAAAAGTAGGCGTAATATTTTTTAGTGTAAGTGGTATTGGAATCGTTGTTAACTCTGTGGTTGAGCTACGCGTGCTAGTACCAGATAACGTAAACGTTCCATCATGGTTATTACCAATGTTTACACCGTTGAACACAAAAGTTGGTTTTAGATTATTAATTATGTCCCAGCAATGATAAAGCGGTTTGTATGTTTTAACTTGTGTGTCAAAATTAAACTGTCCCGCTAATTCCTCAACACACGGTCTAACCGCCTTTGACGTGTCAATCATGCCTACTCACCGCCTTCTGAAATCGGAGTATACAGCGTCCGCTCAATCCTGCCCAAACGAATAGCCGCCTGATTGTATAGGTTTTGCTCATCGACCACACCACCGTTCGGTGACTCCCACTTGAGCATCAGGCACCCGTAAGAATCTTCTGTATAAACTGCGCCAGTATCAAAGATAATTTCGTCCCAAGAATCTGGAATATATGCGACGAAATATCCATCTTCCGTTAGGCCAAACCATACCATCTTAACAGCTTGAGTAATAATCGCCTCCATATTGGCGTTAACCCAAGCTTCAATTTGTTCTGCGTAATAGTCGTCAAAACCACTTTCCATAAATTGCTTAAAAGCAGCTTGCAATTCCTCAATCAGTTGGTGGTCTATATTTATGTTATCACCGAGCATGTTTGCGTATTCACAAAGCTTGTGAAGTTCGCAACAAATCTTCTTAATGCGTTCCTCAGAACTATAGACGTTCCAATAAAATTCAGGAATAGTAGGGGTAAAATGAGTCCAGCCGTTAAACGGCAGTATTTGACTTGGAATTGGAATCATTTTCCATATCCTTTCCGTGGAAAGTTCTTATAGCCGTAGTGCAGTCAATAATTGCTTTGGTGTTTTCCTTAATTGTGGTGTTGCACATGTAAAACATAGCGCAAAAAGCAGCAATAGGAAAACCTACGTTAGATATTAGCGTAGTAAGTTCGTCCATTTTGTCCTCCCTTCTACCACGCATTAATATTAACGGTTAGTAGACAAGAGAATAAAGGCTCGATTTCTTTAACAATAGTGGCTTCTACATCATCCCACTGTTTCAGTTGTTCAATTATTGTCAACGGGTCGGCTTTTGTCCGCTTGCGATAATCGCGAACAATATCATTAAGATGAGTTCGTTGTTCGTTTGTCTCGCGTTCCTTTTCAGAATTTCCTTGGGTAGAGCCCTGCGTTGTTGTTTGTGTGTTCTTTGAGTTTTCATTAATCCTCTCATATTCGTTGTCGGTTCCGGTGCTTGCATAATCTTGATTAGAACCCTGCAATTGCGTTTGCGGAAAATCAGAGAATATGTTACGCCCTTTGAAGTATTCGTCATTGTTCCCAGTTTCGTTAACATTTGACGAACCACTAGACGTACCGTTTGAAGTTCCAGTTTGTTGCTCGTTTTCGTCACGAGTACCAGAACCGGTTTCGTGCTCGTTTCCAATGGTAAATTCCGATACAACGCCAACCTCAAATTCGGGATTGTTAAGCATCTCATACCACGGCATGTATTTAGGCATTATTTCGTTCATGAATCGCAAGAACTCTGTTTTCCAAATTCCCGGCGGAATAATGGCAATTTCCCTGAACCAATAATGCTGTGTTATTTTACGGCACAATCTTGCGTGCTGTTCAGCTGAAAACTTAGGCCCAAAATCCCAGTCCTCACGAGTAAGGTCAAAGAAGCCAATTTCTGCGAGTTCGCAAAGCTGAATAGTATTGACCGCGTGATAGTCTGAAAAATCGCAACTAAATTCAAAATCATTTATATCCATTAGTTCACCGCCCTAAGCTGTGCTTGAATATTATGAGTAAAGTTCCAATTCTCAGACTCGTTATCTTGGCGCAATACAACCTGAATAGGCGCGCTTAAATATTGACCGAAACGTGAATTGAGTTTATCAGCCGCACGTCGGCGTTCATTAAGCGACGCAAGTAGCACCAAAGCTGTAGGCGATTTTTGCGCCCTAATTTCATCCTCAGTTTGGCGTTCTGCTTTGAACAGATTGTTTTCAATACCCAGCATGGTATAAATTCGGTTCCAAACGTTTATCTCATCTTGAGCAAGTTCTTCGCCGATATAAGGAACCCCAGTAGACATAGCTTCATAGTCGATAGTGTCTAATCCGTTTGTTGCAAGAATAGCAGGTTCTCCACCCGCTACTTGTTTAAACAGATTTGCCATATCCTGTTTCTTCTCTTGAGGGCCTTTTAGAATCCAAGGGATTTGTTGATGCATTCGGTTCATGCGTTTAGTCATACGAATGTGCGTCAATTCGTTGGCGTACAACTGTATGCCCTGCATGATTGGATATCTAGTTATATTGTCGTAGATAAGAACACCGTTGGAATTGTCACAATAAAAGTTCCAGCCGTTGTTGCCAAAACTACGCCACTTTGAGGGATTATCATAGATATTAATTTTACCCTGCGTTACAGCTTGCGTACTGAAAAACGTACCTTGCATCTTTTTTGGAAACGCAATTGTGGCCACGCCTTCATAGCACAGAGTTCTTTCCAAAAAGCGTTCGTCACAAGTTGCAGGAAGATTAAGCCAACGAAAACGAGACATTGCGATTTGAGAAATCACGTTAACATAGTACCAATATGTCGCGTCGTTTAAATCCTCAGTTTGCCAGTGCATCCCATGCCCGCGGGCTGTGCAACGGGATACGTAATCGTTTGGTTTCTGTGCATTGCGATTCTTTCCACCACGTCTACCCATTTCACACCGCCTTTAAATCAGGCTTTTTGCTCAACAATGATTGTAGCATAGCTTCTGTTTTTTCACAACTTGCCCTATTATCAGCAATTATTTGTTCTGTTTTTAGTGCGCAAGTTAGGTCTACAGTTTCAATCAGCTTCTTGTGTATTCCGTCGCGCGTCTTATACGCAATGATAAGGTCTATTTCCTCATCAGTCATATCTTGATATGTATTAAGGCTCAAAAGCACGCTAATATCACGCGGAGATTTTTCGTTCGTTTGCATAAATGCTCACCCTTCCTACTTCATCAGGATTTTCCCAAACAGTAACGCCGTTCATAAAGATGTCTGTAATTGTGCGTTGAATATTATTAGTGCTTGCCTTCTTATCATCAACCCAAATTTCAGACGCCTTCCAATACGTAAAATGTGTCATTAAATTCAAGCCCGTATTTGCGACATTCCAGACTTGATTTAATGTGTAACCAAAACGAGCAAAAGCATCTCCAGCTTGCTGTATTGCAGAATCGCTTTGAGTCTTTAGCTTTATCTGTATACCGCGTGTTCTGAAATAATCAGGCGCGCCGTTACCGGAAAAATCGCCTATCTTTAGCGGACTGTTATTTCTCGCGTCGTTGATTGACGCTTGTGCCGCGTTGGCCGCGTTTTCCAAAAGTTCTTTAGCATTCAACTCCGAAACTTCGCGTGTAAAACCTGCGTTGTCTTTGACCAAAGCCTGCGTATTATCTGCGTTGGTTTTATCCGTGTTTTGGTTGTTAGAAGCGTTTGTCTTTGTGGTTGTCTGCGTTCGCGTCGCGTTTGCCTTTTCGGTTGTCCGCGTATTGTTTCCATTGGTTCTATCGTTGGCATTGTTGTTGTTTAGCTGTGTGCTGGACAAAGTGTTATTGTGTTGGTAGTTGAACCGCTTTTGCGTGTTCTGCATAGTCGTCTGATTTACAGCACTAGTTGCGGCGTTTCCGGTACACGCGGAATTACAATCTGCTACTGCGTCCTTTGTTACCTGATTACATTGCGTCGCAAGAATCGCGTTGTTGTTGCCGAACATTGCGTTGACGAAACCGCCGACACTTCCTAGCAACATTCCGCCCAACGCGCCAACCAACGCTCCTACGGCAGTTCCTAGAGCTGGAACCGCGCTGCCAAGCGTTGCGCCAATTCCAGCGCCAGTAACGCCGCCGCTTGCTGTTGCCCCAGCTTGCCCGTTTAGTCCGGCTGCAACCGATGATGCAATTGCTTGTGTTCCCTCAGCACCGGTCGTAACTACAATAGCTAGATTAGTTTCGTCATTATTTAAATTCAGCAAATCGTTGTTTTCGTTAGTCATTAAAATTGCTGTATTAATTGCAAGCTCTTCAATTGCAGTTGTGTTTGCGATAGCCAAGTCCATATTGGTTCGCAAAGTAGTACAGTTGTTGTCAAGATTCGTGTACGCCGTATCGGCGCTATCATCCACGTTTGCCTTTGCAGTGTCCGCGCTGTTATCAGCGTTCGTCTTTGCAGTGTTCGCTGAATTGTACGTGTTTGTGTGCGCCGTATCCGCACTATCGCATGCGTTCTCATAAGCCGTGTTCGCGCTACGCATTGAATTGTGATACGCAACCAAAGCGTTATTTATGCCCATTCGCGTGTTTCGGTTGAACGTATCCAATTGGTAAGCAGTTTCACCATCAAGATATAGCGCATAAGTCGGCACTTCCCAGTCAAACAAATAGTCGTACCAATCAGCGTTTGAAATAGAAGCGTTACTACTTTCCCCATTAAGTAGCATCCAAGAAAAGGTAGTATTTCCACTACCTTTTACGCCATCAAGAAACGCGCGATAACGGACAAACGGAAAAGTTAGCATAGATGCAAATTTGATGCTCAATTGTGAGCTAGTGTTTTCTACGGCAACGTTGAACGAAAAACCGTCATTGTCTGTGCATTCAATAATTGCATAAGGCGATGTGTACAGTTTCGCAAAATTAGCGTACCTGCTAGGATAGTGAAAATCGCTTTTGCTAAATTGTACGTTATGAAGTGTAGAAAAACTTTCCTTCCCTACGCACGTCTGTAGTGTGTACCCAAGGAATTGATATGTAGTGCCGCTTCGCACAATAGCGTTTCCGTCCACAACATAACAAGCCAAAAGCGTTTTCAAAAACTGTGGACATTGTTCTTGAATTGCTTTAAGAAAACCGTTAGAAGTAAAGCATTGAGAAGCGGTAATACAATACACCGTAAAATCTGGAACCGTATTAGATGCAGACCTGCCAACACTTGTCGGTACAGAAGCGTTTCCAAAATTACGTCCATTTCCGATTGACAAACCGTTCACCTGCAATTGGTGACCATATCTAGCCTGAATGTCGCTGTAGGTTATTACGCCAGAAAAAGGTGAATAGCTAGAGTCACTTGTTACGGTTCCTAGCGCGGACAATTGCTCAGGTGCACAAGTCGAAACAAAACATAAGAACTTTGTACCGTTTCCTATTGGCACAAAATCTGTTTCCCTGTTTATTTCAGCTTCACCGAAATTTACATCAGGCGCAAGCAGGTACAAATTGTTCGCAATTGGATTAGACAAATACGTTTCAACATCACTATATGCAACGGGTGCGTGACCGCGCTCCAAAAGCATGTAGTCAATTTCTACGTCGTTAATGAAATTCGTCCATACGTCAAGCGTTATGAAAACTTGAGTAGAATTAGGCGACAAATAACTAACGCTATCTATAAAGAAATACCAACGCCTAATACCGTTCACAGTTTCGTAGTCTAGCATGTGCTGTGAATTAGGTGCAATCGGTATGTCAATATATAAGTAATTATATCGTGCCATTACATCGTATGGAATTGGTAGCTTTACGTAGTTGTCTGGTACGATTCTAGCTGCTTGCGTCAATTGAATAACAGTAGAATCGGATATATCGTCAAAATAAGCGTCGCGCGAAGCGTCATTAGTAAATTTAACACAATCTGAATAATCAGAATTCCATAAAACGTTGACAAGATGTATCCTACTTTGTTCGTTCCAACGAGAATAGTCAAACGTGTTTTGAAAATCATACACATCTACATTCGATGCATTAGGAAAAGCAGTATCGTTAAGATGTGGAAAGTTCACAAACAATCACCGCCTAAAAAAGCGCACGCCAAAGTAGCTTGCTTTGACGTGCGCTAAAAGCCTACAATACTAGAGCAAACTAAACTACCGTATAAGTGCCAGTATCAGTCATTGTAGTTGTGGCACCAGACGGATTGATGTAAGTTGCGCTAGCAATTACCGTAATTACATCGTCCGCTTCGAGCGTATCAGCTACGTGCAAAACTCCATACTCATCTACGCGGGTTTCAGGCGACGAAATGGCGGCGCTATCTCTCACAACAGAAACGTTGAACGTTGCCGCGTCCGGTGCGACCTGCACAAATTCGCTTGCAGGGCTCAAAGAACCGGTAAGAGTGAGCGTCAATTGTTCCGTAGAACCTGCCGTTACATTCTTTGTATCGGGTGCAATGGTAATTCCAGTAGTGGTTTGCGTAACCGTATCGAGGTTCGTAGTGGAACCGCCAACGGTAAACAGAATTGCGGGGACAAATGGCGAAACTGAATAGATACCCCAATGATGCAAGAAATAATTGGTTCCTAGCGTCTTTGGATTATACATGGAAGTGGTAGTGTATTCAGTGTCCTTGCACATGAAGAAATCTTCAGTGGTAAGAAGTGCGACAACATCGTTGCTGTTTTTAACAAGCGGGAACTCATCAACAATAATGACTCGTTGTTCAATGTCCGCTTTGTCAAGTTGGAAAACGCTAGCAAGCGTATAAACATCAATGGCCGCTTGCGTCTCGGGAGTCATGAGGATAACAAGCTCGTTAGGCTTCACGAAAACAGGCACGTCTGGAATCGACTGATTGTTGTAAGCAGCAGACGGGAATTGCAGTCGCCTAGCATACGTGCGCAAAGCGTAAAGAAAATCTTTTCCGGTTGCGTCGTCGGTAGGAGCAGCAGTTAGCGAATGCTCAAAGAAGCCCCAACGTGCGTCATATTCTGCTATCAATTGCAGCATGATTCGGTATTCGTCGTATTCATCCGAGTTCATGGGCACGTTCATGATAGCCGAAACTAGCTTGTTTAGGCCGTACTCTTCCGTGAACGCGGTTCTTAGCTCAGTATCGTTGATGGTAATGTCGTACCTATCACGCCTGTTTTGCGAGTGGTACCATGTGGCAACATCAGGCCGTGCCATTTTGAAAACATCTTCTGCATCATCAATGTACGCATGTGCGCGAATCCATTTTGGCACAATTTCTTGCAGTGTATTTCCGTACATCATTCGCGACTTCTTAAACACCGCTAGCGGGTTCTTGAAATTCTGCTGATGTACGAACGTGTCCCCAATGCGCATAACAAGCGCGTCGATGAACTGATTATAGTACATCTTATTCATGGGGTTAAAAAGCGTCTCCATTACCTGCGTAATATTAGTCTGCGTAGGCTCAGGAATACGTTGCTGAAAATCATTAGTGGCGTTAAGCCAGATAGAATGAAGAATAGTTGCGTTGTTAGTTGCCACAATTTTTCCTTTCTAATTTAAATAAGCAAATCAAGCTCAGCAGGTGAAATAAAAGAATCATCATTTAGGTCCATATTGCTATCGTCAAAATCTTGCACGGTAGCGCCATTCTCAACTAGGATACCTTGTGCGTTGCGCAAAGCCTCCAAATTACCGGCCAATCTTTCCATTACTTCTTCCATGGTATTCATTCGGCGCAAAAGCGTCACAAAATCGTCGTTAGTAGTATCGACTTCGTCTCGCGTATCCGCGTCTGTATCTTCTATTGTTTCTTCAGTCTGTGCAACGTTTTCGTTCTCGTTTTCATTGCTAGTCGTTGCGTCGTTAGAATCGTCCATACATTATCCCTTCTGCTTGTGTAATGAAAATAGGGCACGAACTACACTGCGTGTGTCCGTACCCTATATGATAGCACATGCGAAACATTCGCACTATAGACTAAAAAGGCTTTTACGTTACCTCGCAATGTGCGCCGCATTCAAGCGCCGAAACCGCACTATCACTACTTGTCTATTCGCACGCGTCCGCATATCGGTTACTATACCATACCGCAAAACTGTTAGCAACATTCGATGTAGAGCTCTTGCGCATGCCACAGCGGGCAGACTTTGTTCACAACTATCTTTGATTTTCCGTCATTAACAAGTTTCGCACAAGCCGCGCCGGTTTTCTTGGCGCCGGTTGTGAACACAAAAAGGTCCTTTTCTCCGGGAAACTTTACCCTACAAAACACGTTGGACGGAAGAGTGAAAATAAAGTCGATTAGATACATGCTACACCTACCTTATACCAAACAACATTAATACGTTACGAAAATCAGACTTTGTTTGTACGCTATCATAACGAACCAAGTTAAGATAATACATTTCAGCAAAATACGAAAGTGTCTTGTTTGCTCTTTTTGCCGCTATATAGTTCACTTTGTTGTCGTCGGCAGTTAGGGCAAAAATCGGGCGGTTACTTTCTTCTCGTTGCGCGTCACGCGGTAACTTGCTTGTTACATAATACAAACCTCCTTGCATATCTACCCATATTCCATAGGTTTTTCCGTTACAAACAATGCCAAAGGAAAACTTGGCTCGCGACGGCTTGCGTCTCACAAACTCTTTTGTTACGCCTACAAACTCATTAGATACGGCTACATTTGCCGCTTCTGTTCCTTTCATCATTCGTCCGGCTACGGTTCCATGCAATTTCTCTTCTGCATATTCGCCAGAATCTACGTAGTGCAAAAGAAACGTTTTTCCAGAATACCATCTGTAGCCAAACTTCAAATCAGTTCCCACGCCGTAATGCGCAAAGTATGGATTAGATAAATCACATGCGTTTCCAAGTAGGTATACGCGCGGTCTAATTCCTTCTGTATCGGCACGTTCACGCGAAACCGTATCTACTAGATTTGCAAGTACGCCAAACTCGTTAGGTAAATAGTTGTGGTATCGGTCGCTACGCTCTAGGATACTTTCGTCAAAGATAATACGACGTACATGGTCGAATGTTCTTTTCTTCATTCTTTGAGCATCAGAAAGTGCGATAAAGTATCCTATTAAGTGCCATTCAGGCTTTGCTTTCTTTTTCTCGTTATTTTCGTCGTCAATACTTGTAGGCTTTTCTGCTATCCATGCGTAGCGCGCGTCGGTTTTGAAAATGTACTTGGAAAAGCATTCTTGATCACCAATGCGATTAAAGTAACCGTCTGCTACACCAGAAAGTTCGTTTTTAAAACGCACAACTTCCACGAACCGCGAACCGTCCCTAATCCAGTCCTTAATACATTGCGTTCGTAGGCCAAACGTTTTGCCTACGCCACGCGCGCCAATAACCATGGTTACATCAGCATCGAAAGACAACGTCTTATGCCAGTCATAATAATTCGCCACAAAAATCCCCCTCCTGAATTTGCGCTATTAGTTGCCTTCTATTAAACCTACAACGCATGCAAATATCTTCCGTGATGTTCTCGCCTTTGTGAAACCCAAGAACGCACACATATTTGTGCTCCATCTTATCGTACCCCATTACGTTACAATCAATGGCCGAGAAGTGAATGTGATTCTTTTTCATGACTATTCCTCAAATCTACGCATTGCGTTTTTTATCAATTGTTCGTACATCTCACATCTGCTGCAATGTGCAACCATGGATTCAAATTCCATGTTGTCGAAATCGCAAAAGTAGTTGGTGCCTAACAACTCCGCTTTTGGTTGATTTATATACGGGCATGTAAGCAGGTCTACATCAAAAATCATAATACGGTCGCCTTTCCTCGCATAACGCACTTAGGCCCATTTACCGTTTCCTTTATCACTTTTATATCTCCTTTTTCAAGTCGTAACGTTCTGGTTGCCGTCTCTACTTTTCTTCCGTATTTGCGTTCCAAATATTTTACCGAAAGTTGATTTGTCATTTTCAGCGTTTCGCCTAACCATCTGCCAGACGGATATAGCGCCGTTGATTCGTGTGCTGTAACACAATACGTTTCCCCGAGATAATCTGTTACGTTACAATCGTAAACGTCTGTAGGTTTTGGTTTATGATGCTCTAGCGTGTGTGAAATGCTGTATGGAATAAATAAGTCAAATCCCATTACCGTCGTAAGTACATCTTCAGGCGTGTAACCTGCGTTGACTAAATCTTCCAAAGCCGTTTCAATATGGTAGGCACCAATTGGCCGTGGTAATCCAGCGCATGTTATGTGCATACGTTTTCCGTCCCAAGACACTCTAGCTTTGTTCCACATCTCATAGTGTAGTTTGTAATGACTTCCTGCGTTCTCAAGTTCAAAGCCGCCAATGCCATTCAAGCCAGACGCTAGTTGAGGAAAATTTTTGCGCATTCTAGCCATGCATTTAAAAATTGCCTTTGTGGAAGCCGCCGCTATTGGTTCCAATGCACGCTCTATTTCCTCGTCTTTTACGTTGTCGTTGCACGCGATTTTCATTGAATCGGTATCGCCTCCTAAAACCCATGCTCTATCTCCTAGCGCTTTGTATAGTAGTTCCATTGCAATAACCATGTGCATACGGGAACCGCCTACAATGCGCATTCCATAGGTATATAAGACGCGACAACTTCTTGGCTTCTTTTCGTCGTAATTTTGTGGTGTTGTTACGGTACTATCATCTATGAAAAGCGTTCCATTTTCGCACGTATAACTAGGCTTAAATACGTCTTGTGCTTGCGTTCCATAAATGCCGTTGAACATGCCTTTGACTGTGCTTGTGTACCACGCTTCAAAAAACTGTGGCTCACATGTGCCGTTTCGCAAGGACGCTGTAATGCCGTCCGGTATGTACTTTAGTGCTTCTGTAAACGGTTCCCCTTTCTTGTAATGAAAAGATACGTACTTTGCTTCGCTTTTTTGCTCGAATAGCTTGTTGCTTTGTAACGTGACAAAATCGGGTGGTAGTTTGAAGTGCATAGCGACCTCGCCAAACAAGGGCTGAAAACTATCCCATTCATATACGCGAGACATTGTCCACAATTCCAGTTCGTTTACGTGTATCACTATTTCGTCTGCTGAATACAACTTGCCAAACGCCAATTCAGCGCCTTTATATGTGTCGTGCCAACCTTGCCCACGTATCTCATTTTCTTGTAATACATTTGCGGGGTCTAATCCTATTTCACTTCCGGGTGTAATTCCTTTCTTGAATTTTGAGGTTGATTCTAGCGCAATTCCCCAGTCCTCAAAACACGTTCCGTTTTTTAGTCGAATGTTCGTAAAGCGTATCTTTGCGTGAATTGCGAAGTTAAAAGGCTTTTCGTAGTTATCCAAAACGTAGTCTAAAGGCGTATTCAAAATCTTTGCACAAGCGACGTGTAAAGACGTAACATCTGCCGATACGAAATCTTGCGGAATATATCGGCCGTTTATGAACGTATGATGCATGCTCGTAACGTCGGCCGAAACTACGTTTCTCTGTAGTGTCATTGCGTACTTTGCAGCAGTGAACGTAAATCCACCTCGAAAACATGCCTTTCTTAATGCGTAAATATCGAACGTTGGCGGAAGTTCCTTTTTGCACAGTTGCATAAAGGCATGCCGAAGCTCTAATCTTGAGCCGTCTTTTTTAGGAACCGTAAGACGTTCAATTTCTCGCCTAGCCATTTGCCTAACAATTGACGTTTTGGTAAGAACTCTAAAACCAAGGTCGCTTTGTTGCATCCATTCATTGGCATGTAAAAGGTACCGTAAATAAGCGGGGATAACTTGCACATCTCTTCGCGCGTAAAACAGTTCTTCACTTGTGAGACTAGTTTTTGGGGTACGTATGAGGGAATAATCCCAGTCACCAACCGCCTTTTCAATCCCACACGTTTTACCCATAGCCGAAAGCCCATGCATTTCCAAGTGGTAAGTATCCCAGAATCGTAACACTGTGTTGTCGTCTGAAATGAGGTCAAGCGTATATACATTAGTGGATGATTGAGCATTTGCTCTAATTTTGTATCGGGCATTTAATTCCTCCATTAAGGGCTGTAAATCGAACATCAGATTATAGGCGCAAATTACCGGCACAACGCCGCATATTTGTCCCCACTCGATATACTCGTCAATTCGTTGTTGCATCTCATCTTCAAATCTGTAGAAGTGTATTTTGTCGTCTTTTTCCGGTTCGTAATTGTACAAATCAATGTCGCGTATATCATTGTCAATAAACAGGATTGGATATGCCCTTGTATTTTCGTCTTCGCCCACGTTACACGTTTCAGTATCATATACAGCTGCAATTGTGAACTTTAGACGTTTCATGATTTTACCTCGTAGGCGGCTTAATATAAGTGTCGTACTCTTCCATGGTTATTACTAGCGTCATGTATGTTGGGGAACCTTTTTCGCCGTCCGACGTATCATTTCGTTGTGCTTCTTCTGTATCTTCATCGTCGCTATCATGCTTGCGTCTTTCGTCTAAAACTTTTGCCGCGTCGTTTGCAAGTTTGTTCATGTTCAGAACTTCCTCGACAAACGCCGCTAAATTCGTCCTTCCGTAATACTGTAGAATCGCTTCATTGCGTTCATGTTCCCCGATTCCTTCACGTTGCCACGCCTTTTGCGTCGCACGATAGAAGATTTTTGCTTCTGCTTTTGTGTATACGGAACCCTCAGCATCTACTGAAGCCATGTTTAGCTGATTTTGGGTGAAGAGAAATCCGCGTCGTCTATCGCCAGTATAAACTGTAGCAGATTCGTTAAGTTCTGTTAGCCTAGAAAGTGCCGCTTCAATATCTTCTTGAGAACGGCCGACAATTCGTTTACCGTCTTTGTAGGTACGTGTTTCGTCTGAAACCGCGCGCATTTCGTCAACCATATTCTCGAACTTTTTCCTAGAGTTCCGTTCGAGCTTTTCGTTGGCCAAAATGTTTTCAAGAGCACGTATACGTGTTGCCGTCTTTTTTCGCTCTAGTTCGGCTCTATATCCAACTGTTTTTCTATAAGCCATTTACAAATCCTTTTAGACTAAAAAGGGCGCTTACATCTTTGAGATGTAAACGCCCTAGAATTGTCAACTAAAACCGCAAGTGTTTAGGCGTCGGCGGGAACCATGGTCTTGATAGTGTTCCCATTGTCCAGCTTGCGCTCAATGCACTTGAGATTAATGCCGTCGCCAAAATCGCACACGCCATTGACCGTGAAAAGCGCAACCAGAACTTCGATGGAACGACGCACGCCGTCAGACTGCGAAAACAGAGTCATTCCGTCTGCCAAAATCAAGTGCGTATTGATGCACGATTCTCCGGTACGAGAGCGAACGCCGGCAGTGGTAACAACATCCTTCACACAAAGCGTTTCGTTCATGTGCTTGGAAAGTGAATCCGCGCCGTTAAGCGCATTCATAACAGCAAGCTTGCCAGAAACCGTCGAAATATCGACCGTGCAAATAAAGCCCGTCGGAATCTCAAAATCGTTGTCGTTGTTACGGACGGTAATCTCGTTAGTCATTTTCTACCATTCCTTTCGGTCGCGAATTACGCTACAATTCGCTTCAAAATCTTCCAGTGAAATAACTCCATAAAAACTTTCGTGCCTAACCGACTTCACTACAAGCCGTTTGTTTCCGGTTCTTTTGCGCGCCGCATTTTGCGCACCGAAAATATCGTAATCTCCCCACAAAAGAACCTCGCCGTCTTTTACGTCGTTGTTTTCGTCTACGTATCGAACCTCGCAAAATGTCTTTACAACAGTTCTACCAAAAGTACCTCGTGCCACTTCACTTTTTCACCTCCTTTTCTGGTCTAGTTTTTAGCAAAAAGTTCGTATTGAGAATCAGCACGGTAAATCTTGTGCAAATCGGCATGTTCCCGAGACTCAATCGTGGGCCAAAAATAGGCAGTAGAAAGATGCTCGATATAAAGGTCTGCATCGTCGGTCATAGCGAAGAGTGTAATATCCTCGATTTCGTCGTCGCTAATATCCAAATCCAATGCGTTATAACAATGAGCGATATAATCGAACAACATTCGATTGCTGATTTTGTGTTCTGTTATTGCCGACGGAAAACCGATAACTTCCGTTTCGGTTTCGACGACCGTTTTAAATGCGATAGGTGCCATGATTTTTCCTTGCCTTTCTTTGCGCTTTTTTGAGTGATTTTCTAGCACGAATTTTGACGGCCCGTTCGTCCTTCAGTTCAGCACGTAGAATCATGATGTAAAAAATACACAAAATAAGCAACGCGAGAACTAACCCGAAAAGTCGGTCCGTTTGGTAGTACGTTTCTTGCATCTCCCCTCCTTTCGTTTCTTGTTTTCGTGCTACGCACAATTATACCAGAACGTTGCACAAAAGTCAACAACAAAATTGTCGTCATTTTCATTGCACGTATTCTGTGCACGGTTTAGGTCGCTGTGTATTGCTGTAATTGGTGCAATAGGATTCCGCT
>JAEIGA010005369.1_pt1 | contig 19615 bp, 11 predicted proteins | sample 9270691 | NCBI WGS metagenome assembly JAEIGA01 (sample SAMN17057246, study PRJNA624740) | gut metagenome | biome: biome; isolation source: fecal sample | host: Bos grunniens | place: China: Xizang | collected 2019 | reverse complement strand
CAGGACTCACCTACGGATACGCAATGCCTATCGGCAAGCTCTTCAACCTCGAATTCACCATCTCTGCAGGATACGCAAGCATACCTTACCAGCACTACAACCCTACAGACGACTGGCAGATACTTATCAAGGACAACCTTAACGCAGGTAGAATGCACTACTTCGGACCTACAAAGGCTGAGATCAGCTTCGTGATCCCTATTACCAGCAAATCTAAATATCAGATAAGATGAAAAGACTGAAAGGCATATACAGCGCAGTCTTAGTAATCTGCGCAATCCTCCTGGCCGCGTCATGCGAGAAGCGACCTCTCCTCGACATATCCAACACCCACTATGTAAAGGTATATGTCGACGAGGAACTCCTCAACGTGACTACAGGCTTCTATGAAGGAAACTACGCAAGGCCGAACTACAAGTCACCGAGCATCATCCGCGTGACCCTCACCGACCCGGAGACAGGAAACGTAAGGGCGGAGCGTTACCTCCGTAACCAGGGCACAGATGCCAACGGCCACTACTACGACGGCTACATCATCGCAGACCCGGGCGAATACAAGCTCATGGCCTACAACTTCGACACAGAGGCGACGATCATCGGATCGAGCAACAACCACTACGATATCAACGCCTACACCAACAAGATCGCATCACACCTTTATACAAAGATCCCGAGCCGCGTGAAGTCTCCAGGCAGCGACGAAGGCAAGGGAGGCCCGGTAGAGAGCATCGTCTACGACCCTGACCACCTCTTTGTAGCCGACTGCGGACAGGTACGCATCCCGTACGTAGAGCACGTCGACACCCTCAGGACTCCGGAAGGCACTCCGCACTTCAACGCAGAGAGTATCGTGAAGTCATACTTCATGAGGGTAAAGGTAAAAGGATCGAAGTACATTTCGTCGGCAGTCTCCCTCCTCGAAGGAATGGTAGGAGCCACAAGACTCTCTGACCGCCAGCCATACGACGACAAGTCCGTAACAGTCTACCTCGAGATGCAGGCGACAAAAGACCAGGCAAGGCTCGCAGAAGACGAAACATACATCTACACCACCTTCGGTATCTTCGGCCGCGCTGAAGGCGAAAAGAACCTCCTTGAAGTCACATTCGACTTCGTGACCACATACGGAGTACCGTTCAGCGCCAAGTTCGACATCACTGACGTCTTCGAAACCGAAGATGCAATAAAGCACCAGTGGCTCATCCTCGACCAGGAGATCACAATCCCTGATCCGCCACCAGGATCCAACAACGGAGGAGGCTTCAAGCCATCGGTAGACGACTGGGACGACATCGAGACCGACATCATCATCTAACAGAACAACAACAATATTAACAATAACAACTAACATTTAACTCTCAAACAAAAATGAAAAGATTCTTGTTCATCGCAGCAATCGCAGGCGCAGCGCTTGTAAGCTGTACAAAGAATGAGGTGGTTGAGGTTGCCGAGCAGGATGCAATTACATTTGCAGCTCCTGTTACAGCCAACATCACTAAGGCTGTTGAGATTGTAGGTAACTACCCAAGCAACCTCAACTTCTCTGTATTCGGCCACTATTTCACAGGAGACTACACAACAATTGCAGAAGGTCAGCTTTACATGAACAATGTAAAGACAGCTTACTCTCCTGCTGTTGTAGGTTGGGATCCAGCAGCTGTTACAGGCGGAGTTAACTACTACTGGCCTAAGCAGGGTACTATTACATTTGCTGCGTACTCACCATCAGACTGCACTCCTGTTGCCTATAATGAGGCGGGTATCCAATTCCCTAACTTCACAGTTGCACCTCAGGCAGAAAATCAGTTCGACCTCCTCTTCTCAGAGAGAGCATACAACCAGACTAAGGCTGATATGACAACTGTTGAGGATCCATACAAGGGTGTTCAGATCAAGTTCAACCATGCTCTTTCATCTATCTTCTTCACAGTTAAGTCTGACAAGGATTACACTGCTGACAAATTCAGAATTGAGGTAACCAAGATCGAGCTTCAGAACGTTGCTGCAAACGGTAGCTTCACTCAGGGTCTTGAGGACGAAAACTTGAGCAGCACAGCAGCAAACACAGACCACCCAGGTTGGACAGTAAATGCTGATAGCAAGACTGACTATGTTGCATTCTCTGGAGCACAGCAGCTCACAACTACAGCAACTGCAACAAACAACATCGAGATTAGAGACAACAATAAGAACAACACTAACCTCATCCTCCTCCCACAGCCACTTGAGGGCACAGAAGATGAGGCTGGCGTAACTCTTTATGTTGAGTACACTATCTACAACGATAACACTAACGCTGTTGTTTATCAGAACGCAACACTCCCTATCACAAACTACGGAATCGTATACCAGTGGTACAGAGGTAACAGATACACATACAATATCACTATCGGTCTCGACAAGATTTACTTCGACCCTACAGTTACAGAGTGGTACGATGTTCCATCTGGCTCAGTTACTATCGGCAAGTAATTTACCATATAAATCTCAGAAGGCCTGACCGCCTTCTGAGGTTCCAAAACAAATTAAAGACATTACCATTATGAAAAGATTCTTTTTCATTGCAGCAATTGCAGGCGCAGCGCTTGTAAGCTGTACAAAGAACGAAGTTGCTCCTTCAGTAAACGAGCAGCAGGAGATTTCATTTGCGGCTCCTGTAATTTCACCAAGCACAAAGGTGACAGAAGTTGCTGACAATTATTCTACAGATTTGACTTTCTCTGTATGGGCACATTATTATGACCAGACTACTGACGGCGCTGTTTATACAAACTTTGCTGGCGGTGAAGTTTATATGGATAATGTAGAAGTAACATACGATTCAGACATAAAAGGTTGGAAAAACGCTAGTACAAATTACTATTGGCCAAAGAACGGTTCATTGACCTTCATTGCATATTCTCCTGCAGGTGTCAATGCTGGTGTCAATGCAAATGGTATCAAGTTCGATAATTATGTGGTTGGCGCACCGGCAAGTCAGGTAGATCTTCTTTTCAGCGAAAGAGCATACGATAAGACCTCTGTAGATAGAGCGACAGCTGCAGCGGCCCCTTATGCTGGCGTACAGATTAACTTCAAGCATGCGTTGTCATCAATCCTGTTCAGAGTTAAGGCACACGAAGAGTATCCTGGTACAACTCTTACTGTTAAGAAAATTGAAGTACTTAACGCATATTCAACAGGCGACTTCACTCAGGGTCTTGCTGACCAGAACGGCGCGACAACGGATGCAGCAGCATGGAACGGCCATGAAGCAGAGACTCCATATATCGCATATGAGGATGAAACTGGCATTGTTCTTTCGCATGAAGATGTTGTATATGTTCACAATTCAGATGTTGATGCAGCAGCTAACACAACTGACCTCATTCTCCTTCCACAGGATTTGTATCACGAGAATAACGAGGCTGATGACACTGATGACACTGAGATAACAATCAAGGTTACTTATACTCTTCAGAATACTGACATGACAGCTCCAATCGAGCAGGTAGCAGAGGTTAGCCTTGTAACAGGTAATGCCGGTGGTTATTTCACAGATGGTACAGACAGCATTTCAGCTTGGGAGATGGGTAAGAAGTATACTTACACTATCGAGGTCGGCCTTAACGAAATCTACTTCGATCCAAGAGTTGAAGCATGGACCCCAGTGGAGGTTAAGCCAAATATTCCGATTAACTAATCCATCACATACGCTCTCACAGGCTTGATCGCCTGTGGGGGTGCCAAGACAAAAAGCAATAACAATTAAAAAACCGGAAAAATCATGAAAAAGTTATTTTTCATCGCAGCTATCGCAGGCGCAGCGCTTGTAAGCTGTACAAAGAACGAGCTCGCTCCTTCAGCAACTGAGCAGCACGAGATCACATTTGCAAGTCCAGTAGTCGGAGCACAGACCAAAGTGACCGGAGCAATCGGAAGCACTTACAATACTGGCGAGAGTTTTGAAGTTTGGGCTGTTTATAACACAGCTAGCATCTCAGCATGGGGCGGAACCCCATACTTCAGCGATGTTACAGCAGTATATGATGCAACAGCAAACGGTTGGGGATTAATACCTAAGTACTTTTGGCCAGCAAACGGAATGCTGTCATTTGTTGCACTTTCTCCAGCTACAAGCAAAACGACTACTTTTGACGCCACTAACGGATTTACTATTGACAATTGGGTACAGGGAGCTACCGAAGGAGCTATTATTGACCTTATGTACTCTGACATTTCTTTTGACAATGCTAAAATAGAGTTTGGAACAGACAGTGAAGAATTATCTGGCGACCAGCACAGCTATAAGGGAGTAGACATTAAGTTTAATCATGCATTGTCTTATCTTGTTTTCAACATTAAGACTGCTGCCGATTATTCTGGAACAACAAAATTCCAGTTGACAAACATCCAGCTTACTGGTATCCATACTACAGGTGACTTCAATCAGAATGCCACAGATCCATGGACTGAAGACACAAACACATCTGGAACGTATAACGCATATACAGGAGCATTACTGTTTGGTGAGGGAACTGGAGTCACAACAGTTCCAGAAACTGCCGAAAAGGAGATTATCCTTCTCCCTCAGACCCTTACTACTGGCACACAGAAAATAACAATCTCTTACAACATCAGCACTGATAGAGGTACAACTTGGATTCCACAGGTACAGACAGCTGATCTTACTACTACTGCTGTTCCAGAATGGGAGATGGGTAAGAAATACACATACACTATTACTATCGGTATGACAGAGATCATCTTCGACCCTGCAGTTTCGAACTGGACTAATGGAACTGATGGCGAAATCACTCTCTAAATAAACCCTTACATCCATCCGGGCCTGACCGCGCGGATGGGTGCCAATTATGAAAAAGACTATTATCATATCAACAGTTGTGCTTGCGGCTATGTGCGGCTGCACCAAGAATGATGTCATCACTCCTGACAGACCTCAGAGTGAGATATCGTTCAATGCACCTGTCGTAAGCGGCCTTACAAAGGCTGTGACCGGAGAGATCGAGGATTATTCTGAAGAAGAGAGCTTCGGCGTATTTAGTATATACCATACTGATGAGTTCAGCGGCTGGGGCAATGGCACCACTTATATAAATGGTGCTAAGTTCTCTTATAATAAAGACGCCTACGGATGGACAGGAGGGTATCTGTTCCCGAAAGTAGGCAAATTGTCTTTTGCTGCGTACTCTCCTTACGATGCTAATGGAACTATCTCATATGGTGCCAATGGACTGTCGATCGACGATTTCATCGTTCCAAGTACCCCTGCCAGACAGTACGACCTGATGTACAGCAATCGTCTTTACGGCAAAACAGCAGCCAATTGGAATGTAGTTGATGAGAATCTGGAATATGATGGTGGCTACAATGGAATGGACATCACATTCTTCCATGCACTTTCGTCGATCAGATTTACAGCACAGCTCGATGGCACATACTCCAGCACATTCACTTTGACATCAATTACAATCAATGGTGTCGCATACACTGGTGACTTCTACGAAAACATTCAGTACCCTACGACTGCGTCATATTCAAGTGAGCCGTATTGGATGATTTTATATAATGATGAAAATGTAGCATCATATACTGCATTCAGCGGCGAATATGTAATGACTCAGACCCAGACACAGGTCAATGCATACGACATAATTCTGATGCCTCAGATGTTCAAGAATGGCTCCAGCGTGATTAACAGTGACGCTGAGATCGTTATCAACTACAGTCTTGACGGCACTCCTCAGAGCCCTACAACCGTCAAGCTTAGCGACCTGACCACCGAATGGGAAATCGGCAAGAGATATACCTACAACATTACGTTGGGATATGATCTGATCCTTGTGGGTGCGACTGTGGAGAAGTGGGAAGAAAATGATGATATTAACATTCCTATCAGCTAAAGAAAGATGAGAAGATTTGCCTCATATATGACAGCTTTGGTGCTGATGGCTGCGGCCGGATGTACTGTGGATCAGAGGAATGAGTATGATCCTCAGATGCAGGTGATGTTCCATCCTGTGATGGAAGTGGCTGCGAAGGCGGATGCGTCGGTCGAGGATTACCCTGCCGGCCAGCCGTTTGCGGTCAGCGCATGGACATTGGAGAGGGGCAGCAGGTGGGCGGAGAAGGCTTCGGAGGCAAAGGAGTACATTTCGAATGAGCGTGCGAGCTTCAGCGAGGAGAGAGGATGGACATTGGAGAGCGGAGAGCTGTGGCCGGAGAAAGGACTGGAGATGACCGTGATCGGATATTCGCCGGTCGAAGCGTTCAACGGTTGCTCTGCGGAGGCGGGAGCTGCATGTACATACGATATGCTTACATCGCAGGCCGACCTGCTCTATTCGGAGCCGCAGGCCGATATGGATAAGGTGGACCGTCATGGCGTGGTCGTGCTTCCGTTCAAACATGCGCTTGCTCAGGTGGACTTCCGCGTGAAGAACCGTGTATTCAAGGAGGAGGAGATCATCATCAAGTCGATCCGCATCGATGAGGTAAAACATAGGGGTAGCTTCACTTCCCTGCCTCAGCCGGGATGGGTCGTGGAGGATGCGGAGACATCGCTGCTCTTCTTCGAGGGCGAGCAGGCTACACGCAACGTTTCGGCGCCGATCGGACGCAGCTGGAACGTGATACCGCAGGCGCTTTCGACACGCGTAACCGTTGAGTATGAGTACCGTACGGCTGCCAACACCGGTTTCACCCTGACGCTGAAGACATGCGACCTTGAGACCAATCTCAAGCCGGGACGCCACTATACATACACGCTTTCGGTGGGTATCGACGATGTGAAGTTCCTGCTGGAGATCATCGAGGACAAGTTCGTTCACGAGGATTAAAGGTTCGGAATCGGGTACGGAACCAGTGTTCGGGTACCGGCCCTACCAAAACAAAACCGCAAAAACGGAGAAAGAAGATGAAGAAAATGAGATACATATTAGGTTTAGGAGCGATGGGAGTGATGCTCCTCTCTGCCCTGTCCTGCACCAAGGAGAGCGGCCCTGAGGCTGGTTCTGACGAGCTCATCGCCGTCGGCGCGCAGGTCGCACAGACGAAGGCGATGCTGGACGGAGAATTCAATAGCGGCAGCACCATTACGGTATATGATTGGTTGAATCCGACTTCGGGTAATGACAGGTATCATATGGAGAACGTTGGAGTGCAGTATGACGGCAGCGAATGGAGCTATGTTGTTGACTATCCTCATCGTTGGGAGGAAGGAAAGCATAAGTTCTTCGGCTGGATCACCAAGGATGCCGGAATGCCTGCCGACTGCGATACTCCTGGTGAGTTCTTCGGAAACGGATTCGTATTCGGCAATCAGGTTCTGACCATTCCAGAGAAAAGAATGGATGGATCAGTCGATCAGTTTGATTTTGTGTATTCTGAAATATACAACCGCGAGTATTATAAGTCAGTGCTTAACAGCGGCAGTTACGTTGAGCTCGAGATGAAGCACTTGTTTACTGCGGTCAGCATCGGAGTCGAGAACAGCACATCTTCTTATGTCACTATTAAAGAGTTCAGAATAGAAAACATACCTACAACTCGTTCTGCAACAGTCAATTATGGCGGAGCATCGGTTGCTGTTAATTATTCGAATTGGAAAAGTGGGACTATGACAAGAGAGCTGAATAATGAATATACAGTCAGCCCGGGACTCTCTCGCGGTGATATTTTCACTGGCTCGACAGATCAGAAGTATATGTTGTTATGGCCTACAGAAGCCCAGCACCTTCATAGTACCGATAAGCTCGGAACAGAAGAAGGAAATGTCATATATCCGGAAACCTGGAAAATGTACATCAAGTATACGATTGATGGAACACCTTATGAGAAGCGCATAAACTTCCCTAACACATCTTGGGAAGCTGGCAAAAAGAACCAGCTTACTATCGTATTTGCAGACAAGATGGTTGATCTCAAGGTACAGGTGAAGGATTGGGAATATGAGCCACAGGATATCAACTATGAGAACGAAGTTGTTACAGTAAGCTCAGGAGGCACATTGACATGGAATAATTCAGCATCGACTGTCGATCATGATAAAAAGATGGTTTTCATTGTAAATGCGCAGTCTGCTAAGGCACAGTTTACTCTTCAGAGTCCTATCGGAGGAAGCTGGATCGTATCGATGGTAGGTGATGTAAACGCTTTTACAGTGTCTCCATCAACCGGCATAATCGACAGCGAGACAGCAACTATCACTATCAAGCCGGAGATCGATTCCCCAACACGCGACTATAAGGTGCAGTTGAAATTCACTGTGCGCCGCTCTGACGGACGTTTGATCGTAGCAGATAATATTATCCAGAGTGCCGGGGTTTACACTGTAGTACTTCCAAGAAACAACTAGAATTATGAAGAAGATAATATATTCACTTTCATTATTATGTTTGATTGTGGCTGCATCCTGTACGCAGGAACTGCAGATAGACGACTCCGCTCTTGAGCAGGGCGGCATCACCTTGACTCTGCGCAGTGTAGAGCCACAGACCAAAGCAACAAAGCCTGGTGAATCTGCGTATAATGAGAACCTTATACAGAGCGTTCATTACTTCTTCTATCCTAAGGATGGCACTACGACCAATACGGAAAAGGAGCCTGCAAAAAGAGGTGTTGTTACCGGCTTGAACAAGCAGAATCAGCACACCATAACCGTCAGCGCGACCGAAGACGAAATAAAGAATAAGCTCTTCAAATATCCTTACAACGATTGCGATGTTTATGCGATTGTCAATCTGCCGACAAGCATAGACATTGACAATCTTCCAGATCGTAAGCTTTCGACATTGAAGAAGATTGTCCTTGAGGCCAACTTTGAAGCCAACCTCATCCAGCCTTCTTTTGTGATGGAAGGACTGAGTATTGCTACAGTTATAGACAGGAATAATGTCAAGGCAGCCGAGGGAACTATTCCTGTTGAAAGAGTGGCTACGAAAATTTCCGTGTCTGTAAAGGTTAAGGATGAAATCAACCTTGAGGAAGAGATTGACTACTCAAGCGGAATGAAGTGGGCTTCAAATCCTGACGAAATGAAGATAGAGTTTGTAAATGGAGTCAATCGCGCAGTTCTCTCTGGAAATCATTCAGAAGTGACATTTTCTGAAGATGACTTTTTTACAGACAATAGCGAAGATAGAATATTCATCGCTACTGACGGCTCTGAGTACTGGAGCTGTACGCCTTTCTATACATATCCAACAAAATGGGAGATCGGCTCGGACGAAGAACCATACCTGTTCATTACCCTGCCTTGGACCACTCAAATCTGGACTGAAGTAGACGGTGTAACGCGCCCGGTATACAGGCAATATGACTGCTACTATAAAATCATGCTTGCAAGCGATCAGCTTAAGCGTAATACATGGTACGACCTTAAGATCAACATAGGCGTCCTCGGTAGCTTTGAGAACACTCCAGAGGTTATTCTGCCGATTGAAGACGTAGACTATTTCGTTGCGGATTGGTCGGAGGGCTTAAATGTGGATGCGGCGATCCTGGGCGCCAGATATCTCGTGGTGGACAAAGAGTACTATGAAGTGTTTAATGAAACTACCCTTTCTATTCCATTTACTTCAAGTCACGATTGCGAAATCGTCAATGTGTCATGCAAGTATCCGGATCTGGTACAAGAGCAAGACGTTAATGAGCCTGCTGCCAATTACTCAATCCAAATTGAGAATGGTAAAGCTATCACGATCTCTCATGTACTGAACAATGATATGTTTAGCGACGACTTTGACTTTACACCATTCACTTTTGAATTTACTATTCGCCATAAAGACGATCATGACTTCGATGAAGTCATAACTGTAGTGCAGTATCCTGCAATTTATGCTGTAGGTCAGCGAAACTCAGATACTAATTCAACCGGACATGGAAATGTATGGGTGAATGGATACAATGATGACGACACGTCTCCGAATGCAGGCCAGGATTTCTTCGGTGGTGCAAATGGTAACAGACAAGGTGCATATCCATCTATGTACGTTTTCACCATTACAACAACAGAAGGAACTGATTTTATCATTGGCGACCCTCGTGATACAGAATATACTTATGAAGCTGGTGATGCTGACTGGTATGTAGGAGACGCATTATATGATGGTACAAATGACAGAGAGCTGAAGTATTATTATGGCACAGCTGTCGCTAGCGAAAGGTATTCTAGCACGCAGACTGGATCAATCTATGCCAGCGATGAAGCGGCTGAGGCTGCAGAACCTACAATCAATATGGTGGCACCTAAGTTCAGGTTAGCTTCTGGATACGGTACAGTAACTGAGACTACCGGAGCGAATAGTCTTGAAACAATGAAAAAACGCTGTGCATCATATCAGGAAGACGGTTATCCTGCAGGGCGTTGGAGACTCCCGACTCGAGCTGAGTTCCAATTTATCCTTACTCAGATTAACTTGGGTAATCTTCCGGGAGTATATTTGGAAAATTACGACTATTGGTGCGCTCATGGCTTAGGAGAACCTGAGAATGGAGTCGTTAAGATGAACTATATCAGCAATAGCCAGGGTGGTGGATACAGCAGTATTACTCCTGTACGTTGCGTGTACGACGAATGGTACTGGGAAAACAGTCAAACTTATCGTCTTGGCGTAAATGCAAATGGAACATACACTCCGTTTAACACCTTCACATGGGGAGATATGCCAAGAGATCAATTCGATGCAAAACAGTAAATTATGAGAAAGCTACTATACATAATATCATTATTTCTGGTCGTGGCTTGTGTCAACGACCCTCTTGAGGGCGACAACACTTTACTGACTGGAGACCCGAAAGTTGAGATTGATTTCACCGTGCAGGTGCAGGATCCTTCAGTAGCAACAAAAGCATTGGCTCAGAAACCGACCTTGAGGAATCTTATGGTCGCGGTCTTTGATGTATCAGGTTATCTGATGGAGTATACATATGCTACAGGAGAGACACAATATGCTACAGAAAATGGAGTCAGATACAAATACAACATTGCCCTCACTCAGTCCGACGAACCTCGTACCATCCACTTCATCGGAAATGCACCTGACAAACTGACTTTCGGTGTTGAGGAAACTGTACTTGCAGATATTACAAGTTCGATAGGTAAGTATGATGACGACGGCATCTATTGGTGTCGTAGGGAGGTACCCAAAATCTCAGGTACGCAGTCTGGAGCGGAAGGTGATGAACTCTCACCAAACACTCCGATATACCAGGCAGACCTTCAGACAAGAGCATATTTCGACAATGTCGGTCTTATCCGAAACTTCTCGCAGATACAGCTGAAATCCAGCACTTCAGACTTCACTTTGGAGAAATACTACGTTGTAGGAACTCCAAAGGAAGGCCTTGCAGCTGCATATAATTACAGTTCTGGAGAGTTTGTGAATTATTATAAAGGCACAGAAATTTCCGGCAGTGAAGATACAGGTTACACATTCAATCTTGGCGATGCCAAGACCTTTACGGAAATCATAGCAGAAGGTTATAATGCCAATGTGTTGCCGACTGCCCCTCGATTCACACTTGCCGAATATGCATCCAATTGGATCAACAATGGCGCATCTGCATACGTCTATGAGTGCGAAAAGCCTCTAAAGGCAGAAGATGCGATCTATGTAATAGCATATGGAAAATATAAAGACAACAAATATTATTACTACAAGATAGATTTACGTGACGAGAACGGATATTTTCCGATCATCCGTAATTTCAAGTATACTATAGATATAACTGAGGTTAGTCGACCTGGTTATGATACTGTTGATAAGGCTGCGGCTTCTACGGGCTCAGGAGATATTTCCACTTCATTGGAAACCATGAGCTTGGCTTATATTTCAGACGGAGTAGCTTCGCTTGAGGTTGAGTACATCGAGAAGTATATTGTAAGTTCTAACGACGTATCTTTGGGATATGAGTTTTTGGACAATGTGAATACCAATCATGCGGGTGACCCTAGTAAAATGTGGGTCGTAGTAAACACTGCTGGTGCTACAGGTGCTGCAATTTCGAAAATCAATGGTAGCAGCTATACTGTAGGAACAACTATTAATGTCTCACAGAACCCTGGCGCACTCACCATCACCCCGACTGCGCTGACTGATGTTCCTAAGAGCCAGACTCTTACTATTTTTGCGGAATATACCAACGGTAACGCATCGCACATTCTGCAGCGTACTGTAAATTTCATCGTACAGTCAAAGAGAACTATGGTAGTTTCGTTGACACCTTCCGAAGTGCCTGAAGAGGCCGGATCCGAGTTCGATGTAAACATCTCTCTTCCGGCAGGTCTCTCCGAGTCTATCTTCCCGCTGGAGTTCCTGATCGAGTCAGGTTCACTTTCAATCAATCCTCATAATGACCAGATGCCAGTACGCACTGGTGTCAGCCTTGCGAATGCCCAAAAGAGTAGTTTCTACTTCGTCAAGACATTTGAATATGAGGACTACAACCCTGAATCTGGCGCCATCAACATCGTGGATTGCCACTTCAAGACTATCAAGGATCAGGCTGCAACCCACATCTATGCCGCAAACCCATATTTCAACACAGTGTATGATTATCAGGGCACAGTGTCAAATCTGGATGCAGATGGACATAGCGTATATCTTGCCACATATGACGCTGAGACATTCTCTAATCTCTCATTTAGCTCAGATCCAGTTGGTGTTGGAGAGAATATAGAAGTACAGTTTACATTCAATATGTCAAGGATTCCAGAGGATGGAGTAGTGTATGTTTCCCTTGGAAACTTGCAGCCGGCTGCATCAGAGACTCAGCTTGAATACTATGGCCTTGAAAATGGCAAGGTTGTATATGAATTCCACCCGAACTATACAATGGCTACGCTTGCTCTCGAGACCGCTCACTTCGATGGTGAACTCTCAGTGGATCTCTCTGCATATAAGTTTATTCCTGAGTCAGAAAGCGCACAGCGTGATCTCTATAATTTCTCAGGTTCGTTCAATAAAGAATATTTGACAGGACTCGCTGAGCAGGTGCAGTACACCTTCTATCTCACAGACTACTATTACGATGGAATGGTAATTGAGGTTGAAATGAAGGGCTTGAAATTTAATGAGGATAAGTTGCCTGCAGATTGGGATAACTGGAGAGATCTTGGAAATGGCATCTATGCTGTTGAGTACAAGCCATCAGGCTTCTTGAATGTAATAACAATCAATCTGATTCCTACAATCCAGGACGCTAGCGAAGACTGTGTCATTACAGTTCAGGCTCCTGGCTACAAGAAAGAAACGGATAAGATAAACGTAGGAATCGAGATTCCTATTGGTAAGCTGGTGACGACACTCCCACAATCCGGAGGTGGCATGGGCGGATACGGTTCTGCAACATTCTCAAACGGAGGCACGATTACAATGTATACATCGAATGGAACTCAGATCGCTGCCTATACATATACTAGGTCAAATAATAACAGGACAGCAACAAATAATCAAGTTATTGAATTGCAGGGTGTGACAGGTGCGACCACAGTATACGTGACATATAGTGTTAGCAGTATGTGGGGAGGAACCACCACATACAAATCAGCAAACTTCACTGTTAATGATGCTATTGATGAAAATGGAGTTACATTAAATCTACAAAATTAAATATTAGTATCTGACATAATACACATGACCAATCATCCGCCATTACTCGGTAATACCCGATAGTGGCGGAGGATTGTTTCTAATAGCTTTTATTACTGCCAACTGATCGGATGGATTTATCCGTAAAACAGGGCAAATCACGGACAAACTATAAATGGCAGCCACAAATGATTGTGACTGCCAATATGCTTACCCCAAGGATACGTACGGGAATCACCTCAAGGGTCAAGGCATCGCTAGCGGGGATTTTGCATGTCCGAAAGCCTATCCTGCGTACGTTTTAATTCCTCAATCGCAAAGGTATTGGTTTTTCATGAAACTGCAATAATCATTAAACAATATTGGTAAGTACGAGAGAGCATGTCTCGCACAAGGATCCGCCACATCCCCGTGTGCACCAACTGTCTCACAGTCAATGCGATACAGAACCACCGCTGCGTGAAAATACGCAACGGTAGCTCTGTAAGATGCTGAGAGACAGCGAGTTGGCGCTTACAAGGCCGGACCCTTAGCAGGCATCCGGCCTCTTGCGAAGTGTTATTCAGTGACTTTCTCGTAGCCGAACTCTACGACTACAGGAGTGTGGTCAGCGAGATCCTTGTATTCCATTGCGCGCTCGTAGCTCTTAGCCCAGATGCGTACGTCAGACTGAGGATCATTGATGTAGAGAATCTTGTCTACAACCTCGCCGTCCTGCTCACCGAACTCAAGGTCGCCGACAGCATTGTTTGGATCGTACTTGTCCGATACCACCCATGATGGCGTACCGTATGAAGGATAATAGCCGTCCCAGATAAGGTCTGCCCATGGATCGTGGAGGTTAGCTGCGAGGTCTGCATCAAGAACATTCCAGAAGTTAACCTCATAGTCATCACGAGTATAACGTGCATTGAAGTCACCCATAATGATGATCGGACGTCCGCTTCTATGTTCATTGATGTATTCTGCCATCTGCTGGAACTGTGATGCACGGGCATTGATATGATTGTCGCTGCTTCCGGAATTCATATGCGTCACATATACATCGATCTGCACACCGTCCTTCATGGTCACGAGGTAGTAACGGAAGCCTTTCTTGATGCTGGTATTCGCACCATCAAACAAGTTGCCATACGCGTCAGTAAACTCTACAAATGTCTCAGCGGTCCAAGAATTAGTACTGCTAAGGGAAGCGAATCCAAGTCCGTCAGTATCAGCCTTGAATGCGAGATTTGACAATCCCACAGTACCTCTATATTTACCAAACTGATACATGCCCATTGAGCCTATAAGCTGAGAATGATATTCAAAGTCCTCCTGGAAACCGATGAAATCCCATTCTGAAGCAGCAAGCATTGAGCTGATAGTCCTGGTTTTTGAACTTCCTGGGCCATCAGAATTGATCAGAGATGGCAATCCATCCACATTATAAGTAGCACATGTGAATGTTGGATCAGGTACGAAGACAAGATTATAGATAGTACGCATCTGCTTTACAAATGTAAGGTCTGACGGAAGATATGTTGTCATTGTCTTTCCATCCTCTCTTGTCAGCACCATCTTGATATTTGTGCCAGCAGGATATCCTTCTGGAAGATCCGGCATGTTGAGCTGCACTACAGAGGCATCGAGACCGCTTACGGCGATTTCCTTGCCGCTGAGACTCTGGCTATAGGTCATTGTGGTCTCGTCCAGAGCCCATACCGGCACAAAGTCAGAATCAGATGTAAGCACAACGCTTGTTACCCTTTCCTGCATCGCAGTATTGTTCTGATTCCATATTCTGAGTTCAAGAGCAGAACTGAGCTGATCAAATCTCAAGCTTGGGATTGCATCGATGGTTGTTGGTTCTGTCGTTCCGTAGCATACCGGGCACCATGTACCGTCCTGGAGAGGCCTCAGTTTTCCCTTCTGGAACTCGGCTCCGTATGGATATACAAAATGGAAAGCAGCAGCCTTGTTCGACTGGTATGTGAAGTCCGGGCAGGAGAAAAGCCTTGTCTGTACATTGTACTCAAGACGGTTCCTGATGTTGTCTACGGCCACCTGATAGCCAAGCAAAGCATCCCCATACTCCCAATGCCATGTCAGGTCGGCATCGTAGGAGCGGGTTTGCGGAGCGCCCTCCTCTGCATCTACATCTAGAGAAGCGACATATGTCTTATACTTGTTGTTCTTCTTCTCTTTGTCCTTGTTTTTGTTGTTAGTCTTGTCCTTGTCTTTCTTTGCGTGCATCATCTGCACACTTTCGAAATCTGGGTTCAGCACGGCCTTTTCACATGCCGTGGCGCAGCTGAAAATAATCAGCGCGAATAAAATTTTCTTAAACATAATTGTGTGTGTGTTGTTAAAAGGTTAATAAATCTTATACCCGTGCAAGCACATTCTACAACACCCACAATCCAAATCTAATTCTTTCCTATAAACAACCCAATTCTAAAGGTATTTCTGAAAATTCTATTTCTTCGTTTATGGTTTTACAATATCTCCTCCGGTATTATCATCTCCGCCTGGAGGATTGACCTCGATGTCTCCGCCTGGCTGAATGACGTCTCCTGGATTGATCGGAATTTCCACGCTTCCAGTTACACTATATCTGCGAAGAGCAAAGGTGAAATATTTTTCTTCTCTATGGGAACGGGCTTCTATACCATTCAGATATGCATATGAATGAGCAATATCCGGATCATCACTACTGGTTTTAATGTGAGCTGTAGAAGTCCAGAAAACATCATTGAAACTGAACGACTGTCCCCAATTTAAATCCATGAAATATGGGAACTGATCTTTTGCAGGGAGATACCAATTCAGATCTTTGTCTTCAATTACAGGGATATGCATTGTTGTACCATCGATTACTTCCTCGTATAGATGGAAGCGATTTCTCTTCATTGCATACATTGCAGCATAGTCAAGTGTATTTTGGAAGAGACCGACATCTTCTTCTGTAACATCACTTCCATCTGGATTAACGACTCCGTCCCAATTTACAAGGAAAGTCAAAACAGAATTAAGATATGAAATGCCATTCCAATGATAAATATCATATGTGTTCTGATATCCATTAATAATGTCTGGTGCAATTACAATATTTCCAAGTTTAGACAAGTCTACACATATAAACCATGTCGCATTCTGGTTACCATTCATGTTCGCCGCTTCATGAATCTGTATATAATTGTTCTTGTCGAATAACTGATTAGGGTCAATACCCGTAAGCTGCATTGTAGCCTTAAAGTCCTTTACGCGTCCAGGGGCAATGTTACCACCACTTGGCTTAGTTGTACCACCCTGTGCGAGGTCAAACTCCATATATTCGTCCCAAGAGAATCCCCAAGGAACCTGCCCGCCTTCAAGAAGAATCTCGCATCCCCAATATGAATCAGAATCCTTAGGGTCACGCATCCATTTAACCGAGTCTTGTGTCAATTGTAATGTCTTTGTTGCATATCCGCCTTGAGCAGAAATTCCGGTCAAGTTAAGGGTAATTGTTCTTGTTTCTCCTGATATGTTTTCAGGAATAAAGACGTATATCACCTGTCCTTCTACTGCAGAATTTCCTCCGCAACTTGCGGTTCCTCTGGCTGATTCAGCTCCTTGGGCAATGTAATAGTTGCCATTACCATCTTTTGACGCTCTCTTATCGGTCCAGAATCCCTGTTTTGCCATAGGATTTACTTCTTCTTCCAGCTGCACGGTGACTTCAGCTCCATCATTAGCTACGGCAGTAACCTGCCAAGTTGGATATTCCGAACTAACTTCAACTCTCGTTATGATGTAATGTGAATCAAGAACTTTATCGATAGGAACAATAGAAACATTATAATCAGGATCGATACTTATCCAATAGTTTGTTGTGGTATTCATCTCCCATATATCACCTTGGATTGAAGCACGTAGAATGTGCTCTTTGCCTGTTTCAGCATCCGTAAATCCAACCACAATCTCCGCTCCTGAAGCAAGCTGCTGCGGAATCATCATGAATGATGTCTCTGCAGTTGTAAGGGAAGTTCCGTTTGAACCAGCTCCAACCGCCACGCCGCCTGCAGGCAATGCAACTTCAAACACTCCCTTTGCGTCTGTTTCGCCTGTTGAGATACTACGATTTGTCCACTCCTCAGAATCAGGAAAATAAGAACCCTTATCATAGACTCCGGTAAATTTCACGGATGTAATGGTACCGGAAGGGACTGTTCCTACCTTTACGTTCACTGCTGCCATTACATGCTTGAAAGTCAGTGGCACTGGCTGGTTGTAGTTGGTTGCCACCGGGGCAGGAGATGCCACGAGGATGTCTTTATGATCTGCCGCGCTTGCCGGTACGGTATAATCGAATGTTACCGTATTGGTCAGCATATTGATATTCGCATCGAAGCCGCTTCCCGCTGGAGAAACATTATAGAAGTTGAACATGGAAGTCGGCTCAAGTCCTCGCCAAAGATATGGTCCGTAGCCTTCTGCAGGGTAGAATATTCCATCTGCAGCCTTTTCAAATGGCGCACCCTCGTCAGGATTTGGCATATCATCAAAATACAACTCTCGAGTACTTATCGCAGACTGGGTGGCATCGGTATATTTAGTGTAAATGCACCAGGCATCAAGCTCGGTTATCGCGTTGGGATCCGTTGTGATAGCAGCACGTGTAGCAGGACCTTCAGACCTGTGAATGCCCTTGATGACCTCCACTGTCAGAGGAAGAACCACTTCACCGTTTTCAGAGGCGATAGTCCTCTCGGTCACAGTCCTTTCTCCCGCATCTCCGCCACGAGTAAGCACAACCTCCTCCACGGCTCCGCCACTGAATATTACGTTATCAGTGGCAATTGAAGGCACATCAGCATGAGGTATCTCCTCCACGCAAGAAGACACCAATGCCACGAGCGACAGCATGCAGACAGCTATATGATTTCTTTTCATACCTTAATCTCTTAATCCCTAATTAATTACATCTGGACAGGAATATCCTGTTCCTCCTCGTTCCAAGACACAAGTTCTATCATAACGAATGTGATCTGCTTGATGTCGAATACGATATTGAGTTTGTTGATGTATCCGGCCTTCCATTCTACAACATTTCCAGCAGCATCTTTGAGGCTTTTCAGCTCGACTTCCACTCTGTCTGTAGTTGTGTCATCTCCCTCCGTCACAGCATATGTTATCGTCATCTTCGCATTCTCAAGATCTCCAGCATCCTGTGGCCACACCATGTAAGTGTCGGTAAGATCAGCAGCCGTAGTTGTCAATGTCTTATTTGGAGCAAATGTAAATGTGCCTTCCGGAGCACCTGTACGCTCGTTGTATGTAACGCTTGCAAGTTCCCTCGTGTCATTTCCTGGGGCAACGGTTACCTCCTTGCTGAAATCAATTGTTGCCGACTTTGTCAGATTCAGCCCCGAGATGCTGATGTTCTGAATTACGACGGTATTGTTCTTCATATTCTTTCCCGTCACCTTGAACGCCGAAAAGAGATGCTTCATGTCAAGTATCACGCGGTCTGCGCTTCCTGGAGCTCCCTTGACATAATTGCGATAATAAAGATCTGAGTAAACAAAGTCAAACTGATCTGCCGAGGCGTCCATCGTTTTTTCAGGAACACTCAATGTTTGACCCGCATAGCTGAAACCTGTTCCGAAAAATGTATCTGGCGTCATCCTCATCCCCGCATCCATAGTCACCCAACCGAAAAATTTATGAGTTCCCTCAGTCCATCGATACTGAGCCGTCCTATCAGTATAATACCAGTTCGATTCGCCGTTCTCAGTAACATATTCCACTCCGACATCCGCCATGTCTGCCTGAGCGTTATATACTGTGATAGAGCTTCCTACCGCAAACTGTCCTTCTGTGATCATCGCCTTCGTCTCCGCGACCTGCGCGCCGACGGCGATGAGCTCGTCAGAACCAGCCTCAGGGCCGCTCTCCTTGGTGCAGGACAGGGCGGAGAGGAGCATCACTCCCATCGCTCCTAAACCTAATATGTATCTCATTTTCTTCATCTTCTTTCTTCGTTTTTGCGGTTTTGT
>JAEIGA010005368.1_pt1 | contig 19621 bp, 15 predicted proteins | sample 9270691 | NCBI WGS metagenome assembly JAEIGA01 (sample SAMN17057246, study PRJNA624740) | gut metagenome | biome: biome; isolation source: fecal sample | host: Bos grunniens | place: China: Xizang | collected 2019 | reverse complement strand
ATTTAAGCTCCTTGATATGTTATTACTATTTTTTATCTGATGATTAAATACTGATATTTTCTTTGTTATATCATACAAATATTCTTTTATGTTATCATTGTCAATAATGTTTGCGTATGCATTTTGGTTATTGTTTAATGATTCAGACATATTGAAATTATATTCTTTGGCGTCAAGTTTGTTTGTATTTAAATCACAATATGTTTTGTAATCAAAGTTTTCCAGGCGTTTTGAGAATTTGTTTGCAATTAAGTTAAATTTTATTTTATTGTCGCTGATATCGTCAATTGGTTCTATTTTACAATTAAATGATGTCGCGTTAAAATAATTTATTTTGCTTACATCCAAATCTGTTTCTATATAAAATTTTTCTACTATTTCCGACGGGCTATCAAGTTCATAATTAGCTATATAGTATCCATCTGAAACACAGGTTGTTATATTATCAGAAAAAGATATGTTATTTGATTCTTTGTATATATTTTTTATTTTTGACAAATTATATACTTCGCCACTTGGAGAAACAAATCCATTTTTTACTTTTGCTACTTGTAAATTTGATCCGTCTCTATCGAGCATTTTTGTTGATGGATTTATATCCCATTCAATTTTGCATGTTATATTATTTACATCTATATATTTTGATGTTTCTTCTACGAGTATGTCTAATTTTGAATCAATTGATTTTTTAGCTTTACTTATTTTTTCGTTAGAGTAAAAATCAAGATATTTAATCATATCTTCAATTGTTCTAATTTTTTCGTAAAGAAAATCAAAATAATATTCTATATCTTGCAAATATAAATTATATTCATAAGAACTCATTTTTTCTCCGAGGTCAAAGTCATATAATTCTATATCTCTATTTATAAATTCAGCAGCTTCTTTGTATTCTGCAGTTGTTTTTATCATTAGCTTATCCTTCGAATTAAAAGATTTTCTTATTTAATTATAACCAATAATTTATAACAATACCCCTCACACCTTTACGTATGAGGGGTATTGTATTTTTAACAACCACGAACAAAGCTAAGAACTAAGTCTTTAATAGCTCCCATTTGGTCTCTTCTTATATCTGCATATGCGCTAAGTTCTCTGTTTTCCCAGAATATTTGGATTTCAAAATCATTGTATCCTTTGTCTTCAAGATCACATTCGAAAATAAGTCTGTCTGATAATTTTTTATCAACTTCTTCAAAGTCTTTAATAACTTCAGTAAGATTCATAACATAATTATCATATTCTGATTCAACATAAGAATTATCAACCATGCCATTCTTTCTAGCTTTTAATGTAACGAGATATGCTGCTCTATAAACTTTATCGTTATTATTTACAAGAACAGGATTTTTTGTTGTAATGGTTGATGTATTGAAACTGTCTACTGTACAAATATTGTTACCTATAATTGTATTTACTGTTTCTGAAATATTTGTTTCGAGTTTTCTTGTTTCAATACGTTTATAAATATCTGTTTTTAAACGCAAGTCGTCAACTATTTTAATTGCGTTAGATGAATCTTGGTTAACAACATTAATTACTTCGTTGTTGTACACTTTTGGAACTAATGAGTCTGTGTTGATGTTCCAAACACCTTCGCGTTTAATTCTGAGTGCAAGTCTTGCTTTTCTAGCATTTATATCTTTCTTTGCATTGACAAAGCTATATCTTGCTGTATATAATCCTTGTTTTTGTGCCTCAGGTTCATTTTCTACAGTGCTTTTTGTTGTAATATGATAATACATGTCATATTTATTTATTTCATCATCTGTAGACAATGCAATTTCTGATGAGTTATCACCTTGGCGTTTATAGTTATAGGTTGTATTATTTAGTTCGAGATCTCCAAGTTCTCCGTTTGAATTCTTGTGTTGCAAGAATATTATGTCGTAATAGTTTGAAGAATCTGCTTCAAGAGCTTCAATTATTGCAATGTATGCAACTGTTTCATTTTCATTATCTCTTGTCATAAGAGGATATGAGCCGTTTTGTTGCAAGAAGTTAAAGTTAATATATCTTTTACCCAGTGATGAGTCAAGTACATACGGATTAGATTTAGCAAAAAATCTAAAACCATCTAATTCTTGATTTTTTATAGATGCATTGTAATCATTTTCTGCTTGCGCAGGGTTGAAGAATTTATTAATATCTCTTGAGTCAATAATATAGCATTGCAATGCACCCGGTGATCCTGTTGCTTTTGCGCAAATTTCAAAACTTGTCACATAACCTTGTTTTGCCTCAGGAACTCTAAATTTATATCCATATCCCTTTTTGGCCACATTTATTCTTTTTACAACGTTATATGTATCATCTGATAATCCTGTATGGAATTCTTGTGAACCAATGTGTGTTTCAGGTTTTGACGCAAAGCAATACATGCCGTTGTAGATAATGCCTGTTGATTTATACACTTCAGCTTTTGTAAGACCTTCTCTTACTTCTGCTCTTAAGTCACTATCTAAAATAATTGATGATTTTTCATAGTTAATTCTTTTAACTTGTTTAACTTCGAACATTTCGTTTGATACAACTGAAACGAAATCATACGGATTAAATTTATCAAGATCTTCTTGATTAACTATAAATTCATCGTTGTTTGTTCCACTGAAGTCGCAATCACAAATTTTGTCTTGCAAATTTATATAGTGATTTCTTTTAAACGTATCAATATAGCCTTCATATTGGCCATAGTTTGGAATAGCACCTGCTTTTAATAAATCATTTTTAAGTTGATACAATTCATCTCTTAAATCTGAAATATCTGAACTTGTACTTATTTCCATTTTGTCTTGTTTGGTAGCAATACTTGCGCCTGTTGCTGTTGTAAGATACTCTTTTGCATCTATTCCATTAAGACAAAGAGCGTTTTGTACTGTTGTTCTATCTGAGCTGCTTACTGCTACCGCTATTCTGTTAGCGTCAATATCAGCTACCTTGTCTACGTCTTGTGATTTGTTATCAGATGTAGCGTGGTCGCCTTCACGATATACCAACTTTTTGCTTTGTACAACAAAGTCCGCAATAGCATTTATATCTAATTGATTAAGTGTTACTTTAGAATATTTACTATCTGACATTATTTTATTATCTCCACACTAATGTTAATTTATTTTTTTTGTCTGAAATGTATTCGTCTTTGCCTGTTTGTTTTTTCCATGCTGTGTAAATAAGATAATTTTGATTTAACAGACTTTCAAGTGGATCTATATTTAAAAGATTTACAAAATCAGAATTTAAGAATGATATACAACCTTTTGATTTGTCCAGTTTGTAATCAAGATTTTCTCTTGACATACACAAAAATTGTCCATTCAAATAGAAAAGAATTTCATCATTAGAGTCAAGTATTTCTCTTGGCAAATCATAGTTTTCAATATACAATTCGCTACCGTACTTGTCTCCTGTTTTTTTCAGTTCTATTGTTCTTTCGTTTCTGTCGTAATCTTTTCTTATTTCTATCATTACATGGTCAGGTTTTTCATGTCTTATTGTGAATTTATTACCGTCTTCAAAATATACTTGTTCAGGATAATTATTGTATGATCCTATTGTTTCGTAATCGTTATATTTTATAAGAAGTCTTTTATTGTCAAGCAACATCCAGTCTTCTTTTGGCAATCTTAATCCATTAATATAGACAGTTACTCTTCCTGGGAATAAGTCTGGAACACCATCAGTATCATCTAATTGATATACATTTGAGAAGTTTAGATTCATATTGTTTACAACAACAACCTCTTTAACCATGCTTTCGCTTGGTTCAAGTGGTTCTGTGAAAAACTGAATTGTATCGCCTTCTTCAAAGTCGGTCATGAGTTTAATATGGTTTGCTCCATATACTTCTTTATAGTCTATATTTGGAATTAGTTTTATTCCATTTTTAAATACATTCAGAGAATTTGTGTCGTGGGTATAATTTACGGACCCCATAACAAATATTGTTCTTCCGTCTTCTTCGTCATCCACGCCTTTTATAGCTGAAGATATTTTATATACACCAGAAACTGAATTAGCAAATCTAAATGAATATATTTTTAAATTATCGTTTTTATCGTCGTAATCGATATTTATTTTTACAGAATTTACTTGGTTTGAATATGAACTTACTATTAATTTTATATTTTCAAATACTTTTTCTGGAATTTCTTCCCATTTGTAATTGTATTGATTATAAATTTTCCAGTTGCCATTTCCTTCGTCATCTGTAACAAAATATTTTATTTCATTATCAACAGCGCCATCTACGGTAACTTCATTTTCTGTTTTCATTGTTACTACAGCTTTGTCGTTACACAAAAGTTTGCCGTTTAAGTATATTAAAGAATCATCAAGTAATCCTGTATTACAAGCTACGGCCAGGTTAGCTGAATGAAATAAGCTTCCATCACTATCTCTAAGCAGCAAGTATTCAGAATCAACGTCTAAAACTTCATCTATTAATTTTATATAACCTTCTTCATGATTTCTTTCGTACGCTGAGTGACTAACCATCAAGCCGTCTATAAACAAAATAATATTTTCATCTTTGGATATTTTTTTGTTGTTGTACGGGATTATTACTTCTTCTCCGTCTCCGACTTTACCTGTTGATATTATGAATTTACTAAAACCTTTATCGCTTACACCTTTAAATTCACCAGATAAATAATAGTTTCCATTTTCAAAATAATTATCTGTTTCACCATTATTAATCTGATCAATAGATCTGTTTACAGGTCTACCCTTTTCATTGTGCATTATTTGATAATTTGAAAATAAATCAACTACGCACCATGAAAGGTTTCTCATTGTATCCAGACCACTATTGTTTGGTACTGTTATTTTTTTACCGTCAAACTTAAGTCCGCCATACAACGGATGAATAAGCATGCCACCAACAAATACAAGTGGTACGAATACCTTTTTTTGTAATCGTATTAAGCCATTGCCTTCAAGGTCTGTTTCTCTGATATATCCATATTGTTTTTCATATGGACACCACATTTGAATATCGGCGCCTCTAGCTTCCGGGTCATTTATTGTTATTGTGCTATTTAATTTATTGACTTCATAAACAGCTTCTTCTATCTTAAACCCGTCTGCATGAACGTTAACAGGTTCTCTTAAGTTTGATAAGAAATATGTTGATTTTGGATATGAACTATCTAAGCAATTAAGTGATCCGGATGCTTTTATCCATGAAAAATCAAATGTAATTGCCAGTATGTAGTCATAGTTTTGTGTTGCGCCATAATTTAATATTATGCAATTACCATTTGGTATATAGTCACCAAAATCTTGTACTTTACTTTCTACTAAAAAATGACCTTCATATTCACCATTTCTGAATCCATAAAATTCTGTGTTTAATGGTGATATATAAATTGTTGAATTTATTTTATCTACTTTTACAAGTCTTTTTTTAATGTTTGTCAGTTTGCCGTAGTTCATATGTACAGCACTGACAATTTTATTTTTTATATAGTCTGCAGGATATTGTATGCATATTTTTGATACGTTTTCATATTCATTGTTTAATGATGAATTTACAAATATTCTATCTGCATCTATATTAGGAATCAAAAATTGACTTTTTACACCATCTCCGTATTTATATGTCGGAGTTGGCTCTTCTATTTCAGGCATTTCATAATTCTCACTCCAATGTTCAGAAGTAGGAATTATGTAGTTTGTATTCTCATGAGAATCATTACTAATGTTATTAACAGCTCTAATTACATCTGTATAGTCACTTTTTTCGATATCGATAATCATGCTGTTAGTAGGATTCAAAGGAGTGACTATAGCATAATCTTCAAAAGAAGCATTTGACCATTGTGAATCGTCTGATGCAGCTGCTCTTACTGGCTGCCATTGTGATCCATCAAAATACATTAATGTACCATTATAGAGCCATAGTTGTCCCATTACCGGAGTTGCTGGCAATACCGCGCTTGTTATTTGGTCTGTTATTTGAAATTTTTTATCAAAAACACTTTTCCAAGAAGATGTTTGTAAGTCATAATACTTTAAAACGCCCTCAACTTTATCAAACCAAAGACCGCCATCTATATCGCATTCTGGTTCATTATATTTATGTTCATTTTTACGATAGTTTATATGTTTAATAGCTTCGTAAATTTGATGAGACTCATCATTTAAGAACTGGAACCCTTGTCTTCCGTCCTGGAATTTTTTATACTTTTTTGTTTGTATTGTCATTTAAACCAATTATCCTTGTTTGAATTTGATTATTGCTATTTAATATATTACTTGTTAAAAATTATATTGTAAGCAATTGTGCTGTACGACAACATAAACACCAACTATAAAATATTACCAACAGTTCCCCAGTCACAAATACAACATTTGTTACTATCTATATATGGTAAATAATTATTTTTATTATGGCCGCATTTATTTGTTTCTTTGTTGAAATCAAAATCAGCTCTAAAAATTTTTAAATAATTATCACTGTCAAGTAAAAACATGTCTAAGAATTTTAAAAATGTTTTTCTTTTCGGATAAAATTCTTCTTTAGTGTCGTCTTTTGTTCCAAAATATACATCATGTACCATATCGTTGTTTTTGTATGGTATTTCTGTTATTTCTTTGTTTACAAATTTGCTTAAAAACGGCTCATTTAAAATAACATTTATTATTATTTTTATATCTGGATAATGTTTTTTTAGATATTCTATATTTTTATTTAATACATTATTGTCGTTTAATATATTAAATTGCGTATATATAAAAATACCAGTATTTTTTTCAAAACCAGCTATTGGGTCTACTGCACATATTTTTGCTTCATCTAATAAATTACATAAGTAATCTATATTTGAATATAAAGAACTATACAAATCAATTGCGCATATATCTTGATTGGTATAGTAATAACAAGCCATATCCCATATACTCTTGTTGTTATTTATATCATCTATATTTAATGCTATTTTGTTGTATGTATTAAAATCTATTCCGTCGTAATTGTCTGTACAATAAAATGTTTTTTTGAAAATAGAACAAAGTTCTTTTCTTTCGCTATTATATTGCTTAGTTTCTTTATGTATTAATAGATTGATATTGTCTTTAATCATATTGTGGAATTCTTGTCTTAAAGACGCATTTCTTTTTATTAATTCCAAATCTTTAAATAGAAAAAACTTATCTCTAAAATCGTAAACAGATTCTATTGTCAATACTCTTTGCGGATTTATAATCAAGCTTGTAAAAGTATAATATTCATCAAAAACTTTTACTTTTACAAAAATATTAGACATGCCAATTGGTCTATTGTAAAAATCTAGCATTACTAAATGCCAATCTGCGTCATCCAATAAGATTATTTTATTGTCATATATAGCATAATCTTTTGGCCTATTTACGCATTGTCTTACAAGTTTTAATTTGTTTATAAACTTGTATTGTTTTTTTATTTCATTTTTTATGCTTTCGAAATTTAATTTTTCTTCAACCAAATCTAATGTGTCTGAGTAATTTATAAGTATATCGTCAGACCACTCTTTACATGTCTCTAATTTTTCTCTTCTTTCAACATCAATATAGCCAGACTCTGTCTTTACGGTTATTATGTCCCATTTTATTCCGTAAGACTGATAAACTTGTGCAAATGCATGACGTATTAATGAATTAAATTTATCAACTTCGTTATAAGCATATACTTTGTAATAATAATTATCTGTTCTAACGACCATTTGGTTTGCGTTAGCTGTATGTTTCCATTTTACGTTTTCACCACAAAGTGTTTCCAGCCATTTTATTACACTGTCCGGAGTTTTTAATATTGCTTTACTAATATCTTCAAATTTACACAAGTTACTCATTTTCTATAAACCTTTTGTCACATACGCAGCATTTGTTACTATCAGAATATGATGCATAATAATGTATGTGTCCACAAGGAAGTGGCACAACTCCATCTTCTTCTTGGTCTTGAAACTTACTTCTCTTTATTGAAATATCATGGTCTATATCATTAAAGTTTCTATGAAGTTCGTCGGCCCTATATTCAATATTGAATAATCTATCGTAAGTTTCTTTATCTTCTGCGTAATATTTTGATAAGAATTTTAAAAATGTTTTTCTTTTTGGAAAGAACTCGTATCCAAAAATCTCATCATTATATTTTTGTTTTTCTGCTAACCATATGTCGCTAAGTTCTTTAGAAAAAACATTGAATTTATTTTCATCATTATTCTGACTACATATTTTAGACGGCACGCCAGGTTGTTTATAAAAAATGGTTGTTTTATATTCTTCCATGAATTTTTTGGGACTAAATTCATCATTAATATATTTTTCTATAAAATCTTGTTGAAGTATTATTGTGGTGTTAAATTTAACCCATGGGTATTTGGATTTAATATTTTTCATATGGAATTTCCAATTGTTTTCCATGTTATTATTATGGAATCTTCCTGCGCTATCCCAAGATGTACACAACCATAACCCACTTGACCCATATTTTTTATTTGGGAATACTTCCATTTGATCGGCAATTTCAAGCAGCTCGTATAAATGTTTTTGATCTCCAATTGTAAGTGTACATGTTATCCATATGCTTCCTATTTTTTTGTCTAAATATTTTTTAAATATTTTTTTAATTACTTCAAAAAAATTATCATGGATTTCTTTATCATCCAATTGTCCTTGAAAAAACTCTCCACCAATAATTGATATGTTATTGTATTTTGTATAGTCAAGTTTATCTACTGCTTTGCCCAAATCAATTATTGATGTTATCTGTCTTTCTTTGTTATGCAATCTGTTTTCTTTTCCAAGATAACAGAATTTACACAATGAATTACAAAAATGCCAGAGTTCCCATTGGAATGATTTTCTGTCTAAATTGTTAGTGTATAAAATTTTTTCTTCGTTCATAGTCACACCGTTTTAAATGCTTTAAATAAATTATTCATATAATGTCATATAAAAAATAAAAACAATCCACATTATTAGTGAATTGTTTTTATTTTTATTATATATTATTCAACCTAAATTAAAATAAGCTATAAAAATGCTACTACTTGAAGAAGAACTGCTAGAGCAGCTGCTTGAACTACTACTAGAACTACAAGAACTAGATATACTTGAATCGATAATTATAGGCATACCAACATTGTTGGCGTCACCTATTTCTTTTAATGTCAAATACATTCTATCTATGTCTTCATCTGTAATTATATTTGCTCTTATGTCATCTTCAATATGCAAATCAATTATGTTTTTATATCCACTTGTTATAGGTTTAAAAAGTATTTTTGTTGTTGTGTTTCCTTGGTCATCGGAACTATAAACAGCTTTAGTCAAGGCATTTTCAAGATAGTAATTAATAGCAAACACAAACGCAATCATATTGGACCCACTAGGATGTCCTTCAAGAATTGCATTAGAAAAACCCAAAGAATTTTTTATAAAAGTAATAAGATTATTTTTAATCTCTAATTCTGTTGGTACAGTATATTCTGTTTTTATATATTCCTTAACTGTAACATTAATATTTTTTTTGCCATCTATAATACTGTTTTCTTGAATGCCAGTATAATATGTTTGTTGTCTAAAAAATGAATCAACTACATATTTTGATGTTTTTGATGATACTTTTGAATATATTAACGATGCCAAAGAATTTATTATATTTGTATATGTATTTTGATATGACATTGTAACACTTTCTTTTTATGCCGGTGATTTTATTGATGTGCCAAGTATGTGTGTAGATCTTCTTTTTAATACTTCATCAATAAGAGATGACATAATACTTGTTAGATTACTGTCACCGTATTTATCAGTTAATTTTGTAACAGATATTTTTGAATTAACTTGATAGTCTACATTATCACTTGTATTGTATAACCATACTTGTTTAGAATAATAAACGTCCGTAAACATTGTAAATTTTGCACTAACAAAACAACGAACAAGATAAACAAACATTATCATTGATGATATGGTTATTGTTTCATTTTCATTCAACATTTTTGAGATATAACTATTTTTGAAATTATTCCAATCTTCAGTAATCATACTTTCAGACGCTGCTTTTAAATAGCTAGATCCTATACTTTCACTTGTATAAATATTATGACTAAATGTTTTTGATGTACTACTTGTCCATCTGTTTTTAGAAGCACAATATTTATGTGTTGTAGAAAAGTTTTTTAATATTGTTCCGTTTTTTATTGAACCTGTTGGTTCGTATGCTTTATTTTTGTTTTGTATTTTTATTGAAAGCAAATATGACAAAACTTCACTGTATAAATCAGATATTTTCATGTAAAACCCTATTCATTATATTCTCAAATATTCCATATGTTTGAGAATAAACCTTATCATTAATTTTATCGTATAAGGTTTCTGCGTTAAACGCCGGTTTAACATTGCTAATATCTACATTCTTTAATTGTTCAAACATAATTTTAGAAATAAAAACCGGATTTACTAAACACAAAACATTGTAGCATGTATTTGACGGCATGGTTTTTAATTCTGGCAGTCTAACATGCAGGCCTTCTACAATACTCAAATAACATTCAAGAAGTCTTTTTTTGAAATTTTCTATTTCTTGTTTTAATTCAATCTTAATATCAACATATTCTTCGATGTCATTATAAAATACTCTTACGTTATTCACAGCAGCTTCGTCAATGCCGGATGATCCATCTATAAGCATAAACAAATTACTAATAACAGAATAATTAGTAATCACATCACTATTAAGAAAATAATTAAAACATTTAATTTTATCTTCGGTTGAAAGACTTTTGATCTCTAAGACCTCATCAGCTGTTACTTCAGAAAAATATTTATCATTTAAATTATTAATATCAAACATTCAGTACCTCTTATATTAAACGTGCCATGATCCATATGGTGAATACCATTTAGAAAGATCTGTACTATTGAATACTACTCTTGTGTCGCTAATATTTGTAGCTGAATACATATTAATTGATGAACCTGTTCTTTTGTTTATAAGCCAATTCCCACTAATACTATTTATTGACCCATTCCATTTATACCAGCCGTTCATTTCATTTTTAAGATTAGCAAGTGTACCTGAATAGTCAACAACAGAATAAGATCTATTGATAAGGTCTATAACTTCATTGAGCTTATTTTTTAAGTCTTCCATTTGGACAATTCCATTGAATTTTTCCATACAAACATCCTTTATCGTTTATTATTTTACTGAAACAACTACAACTCCATCAAACTTTACAGATGATTTTATTGTAAGTGTGCCATTTTTATTTAAAATCACTTTGTCTGGAAAAACCAATTCGTTGTCATCTCCAGATGTCTTATAAATAGACAGCACTTTTGATGACCCAAGTGATAATTTTGTATATGTATAATCAGAACTTCCATCACCTGTCCATTCTGAACTTTTTATAGAAAATTCGTAAATATCATTAACATTATCAACATTATCAGAGACGCTCAATAAATTATCAATGATTTCATTAATCTTACTTCTAAGATCAAGTGCTGAATATACATTTTTTAATTTTTCTATTATCATTATTTTTCCCTTTATTGAATATTAATTAAAATAAAAAGAACTAATAATCTTACAATTAAGAAATTAGTTCTTTTTATTTTTAAGTATAGCATAAACGAAAAATATTATTTTACGCTGAAATGCATATAACAACAAATCCCTCAAACGCAACCGATGATTCTAATGTCAACTTTCCGTCAGAAGTAATTATTATTTTATCTATACCAATAACTCGTTCATAAGATGATTCTTTTTTCATATATATACTTGAAATTGAGAAGTTAGAGCTTATTGATTTTTTAAATTTATAAACAGAGCCATCAAAAGTCCAATCTTCAATTGATATATTAATTCTTTCGTTTTCTACACCAGCTATTGCAACCCAATCCACTCCATCATACACTCTTATGCTCAACTCATCTTTATCTGTGCATATCCATGTTTGATTAAGTACACCGGTTTCTGGTTTTGTATCCTGAACAATTAATTTATCTGTATTGTCTTTTCTAAGAGTGTTAAACTTAACATCTACTTCAAGCATTTTTTGTTCGAGAAGATTCATCATTTCATCTCTAAGGGCATTTATCTTAGGGAGATATCTGTCATCATGATAATGAGTATGATTATTCTCTCCTGTTAATTCAAGATTTTTTCTCGCTTCTTGTTTATCTTCAAGATCGCTAAGGTTTTTTCTTTTATTTAAGCAAAGGATCCAAGCGTCTTGATAAAGAGAAACCCATCCATTTTCTGTAAGGTATTTAAATATTCTCATTAGTTACCTCCGTCGCCATTATTTGTTTCCAATGCTGTTAATCTTTGTTGTATTGTACTAATACTACTATTAATAGATCTTAATGTGTCTTGTATGCTAGATATTGTATCTTGTAAGGATTTTTGTTCCTCTTTTGTGCAATAATATTCGTTAGCATATTTATATGTTACAAGACTATCCATTGAAACTTCGATATCGTTTACATTGTTTTTAATTATTTCAATATCGTTTTTAATAGATTCATTATCTTCTATTGTTGAGTATTTTCCTTCTATATATTCATAGGTGGCAAAATCCGCAAGATCTGTAAGAACATTATGCTTTCCTTTGCCACTCCAGAAGCACAATTTAAGACTTGGGTATAATGTAAATAATTTACCGGCCAATATATTTGAAGCAGTACCAACTATTTCCCAAATATCACCAGAAGAATGTTTGTACGCAAGGTTTTCTTCTAAATCACACAAATATGATATGTTGTTTTCAATACAATATGCTTTGTATTCATTAAGTAACAATGTGTTGTTTATTGTTATAACTGAATTTTCATATATGTATCCTGCTCTTAATTCCGGTGTTTCGCCTTCTTCTACTTTTGTAAAATAAGTTTGACCATTCTCACCATTAAATAAATTAGACAGATTTGAAGCTCCGCCGCCACCTGAATTAATGGTTTCTTTAAGATTGTTATCAAGGTCATCGTATGTTATTTTTACATTAGTATGTCTAATGCCTTCTAATTGTGTTCTTATTTCGACATCTAATTGGCTAAGTCTAATGGTATCATTTATTGATACGTAATTATTATCAACATAAGAATATACATCTGTGATAGAATCTCCAAGCCCTGCAATTGACAAAGCGTTATTACTTATATTTTCATTTGCAGTTTTTACATCTGATATCAACTTATCAATATCGTCGTTTATTGATGTTATGTTTGTTGAAGAATCGTCTTCAATGAATGCTAATCTATTTTTTATTGCGTCTATTTCAGACTTATTGCTTTCATAGTTTTTTTCTAATGAATTCTTATTGATTTTAATATTTTCTGTGTTAGTATTGACTTTTTTAGTATTTTCAAGCAAATTGCTTTTAATAGCCTGAACTTCAGCCAACACTTGAGAATAATCTCCATCGCCGCCGTCACCAGAACCGCCACCAGAAGGAACGCTTGTATATGAAACATAATATGATCTATCGTTTACAAATCTTGAATTAATTTTTTCTTTTAATTCATCTGTAAGAAGATATTCGGGAATTGTTCCCCTTTCATTTTTTACATAATTAAGCATTTCATTTCTAATATAGCTTCTCAATGAATTATTCATTGTTTCAAGCTTTTCGGCAAGAAGATCATCATCGATTGCGTCTGAAATATTTAATTTGTTTTTTTCTAAAAGTTGTATTTTATTTCTTAATTCAAAATCATTATATTTAACATATCTATTTACAGTGTCTGATGCAAGCATGTTTTTTATATCTGTAACAACTTCACTGTCTAAATCATCATATGTTATTTTTAATTCTGTATTTCTAAAATATTCTAACAAACTTTCGTCTAAATTTCTTTTTTTAATTTTCCCTGAAGCCATAGTAACTCCTTATTAGAATGTTATCCATTTATTACCGCTATACACTTCAATATGTGGAGAAGAGCTTGTGCAGAACCATATTACTCCTTCTTTAGGAGAAGAGGGTCTATTTGTTTGCACATATATATCAGAAAGTTTGCTCGTGGGTATACTAGGTATATGTGTTAATGGAAGAGGGATAGAAGTAAAGTTTTCAATAGGTACTTGTTTTAACAAAGATGGATCTATGTTAGGGAGGTTTTCTGTTGCAACTTTGCCTGTTAACAATGTTGTTGGAACATTTGGCATGTTTTCAGATTGTATTTTGCCACTAAGTTTTGTTGTGGGAATATTTGGAAGGTTTGCTATTAATATAGTTCCATCTAACTTACTTGTTGGAACAGCTGGAAGGTTTGATACTGCCAGTTCTCCTTTTATTATGTCGGCCGGTATGTCTGGAAGCTTACTTACGCTTATTACATCATTAATCAAATCTGATGAAAAACTTGGAAGATTATCTTTTGATAACACACCATAAATTTTATTAGCATTTATGTTTGGTATGTAATTTTCGTTTATCTTACCTTTTTTCTCTACGGTATTGCCTTCAAGAACAACTATCGCTTTTTCTATATTTGTATAGTTTGGAGACCCACTGTCAACAAGAGTTCTGCCCATTATGGTTTCTGCATCGCCGCCATTAGCTGGCATTGATAATGGGAAATCTCTAATGTCAGACACCATGTGTTCATGTTCTTTTAAGGCAACTTCGTCGATTACACCATAACCATTAAGTGTTGTTGGTTTATCAACTATTCTGCTCCAGCTAACGTTTGAAGGATTATAATTGTTAAGATCGTCATCAAAACCATCTTCTTCAAAGTTACCGTTTTGTTTTAACCAGAAATCACCAACACCAGCTGTATCTGGTTGTTCTTCACTTAAGAATATTCTTGGCCACGGATTGCCAACTCTAGCCCATTTTACATATCTTACCATTATTTCTTGGTTCTCAACCAATTTTTCACTAATGGCAAAACGTGTTTCAGACAATTCTTTAATTGTGCCTGATGCAACTGTTCTTGTTAATATTCCGTCAATTATTACTGTTAAATGATTTCTACCTTCAAGATATGTACCATCTTCTAATTCAAAGACATATGACTCACCATTGTTAAGAATTGGCTTATGTCTTCTTTCACCATTTGTTTCGTATGTGAAAGTATTGTCTCCATTATCTGTTGTAATTACCTTGAATGTTTCTTCTGCGAGCTGTGTGTCTCTTGCAATTATTAAACTTTTATCTGCAAGATTGCTTGGGACCCATGTTGTTTCGCCTTCGAGTTTTACTGATATCATACCAGTTTTGCCGTCAACATGAAGAGTTCCGTTTGGCAACTGGTTCCAGTCATAATTATTAAAATCTTCGTCTGTAATTATTAATGCTCTGCCCTTTTGAAGCAAATCTTCATTAACTTGACGAATTCCTCTTGGAGTTTTCAATATTATAAATCTCCTATATATGAATTGTTATTGTTTATAAATAAAAATGAGAGCCCAGATTTTAGGTCCAGGCTCTCATTGAGTATGAGTTGTATTACATTATTTTGCCTTTTATGTTGGCAACTGTTTCGAGAATCTGGTCAAGCTTTCTATTAATTAATCCAACATCAAGCTTATCACCTATGTTTGTTTTAAGGTCATCAAGTCTTTGATGTATTAAATTTATATCAGCAATTGTTGGAGAAATTTCTCTTAAATGGCTTATTTCTTCTTTTACATTTTTTACGCCATCTACCAGACTTTTACTTTGTGCGTCGTGCTCAAACAATTTATCAGATACTTTTTCAAGTGTACTATCCAACATTTGTATTGACTTATTAAAGCCACCAACAGTGTCTGTGTTAGCCTGAAGAAGTATTTGCATATTGTTTAATGCTTGTTCAAGCATTTCGGTTTTTTTGATTTCTCTTTCTGCTAACATTCGCTTTTGTTCATTTTCTTCATTTCTGATTCTTATCATATCAGGATACCAAATCTTAATGAAAAAATAGATAGCTGCTCCTGTTGCACTATATATCAAAAAGACGGCCGACTCCAACAAAGGAACTTGTTGAAACAGATTTATAAGGGCTTTAAATACTTCTGGCAAAGTACTAACCATCCTTTTGTATCTTTGTGATGCTCAATAATATATATTACTGATATACAGTATTATTTTTTATTGATTTTTAAATATAAGCTTTTTAAGTCTTGGTTTTTAAGAGATATGCTTTTATCTCCGATATTAAATGTTAGCTTTAAATCCACATAATTGTTTTTATCAGATTCTAATCCGTTATTTTTAGCACCACTCAAAATAACGCTTGAAACGAATGCACCAATTCTTTCATCGCCAAGTGTATTCATTGATAAATCTGCAACATTCTTATGAGATAAATAAATATAGTCTATTAATGATTTATCTTCGAGAGATTCAAACTTTAATGAAATGTCAAAGTCTTCAAGGTCTTCAACATCTTCTATGCCATATTTATTGTTCCAAATTCTAATATCTATTTCTATCGGGTTTTCATTTGTGTAAGTTCCGCCGTATATTTCTTCTATATCTTCTTGAAAAGTGCTATTTGATGAAATTTTAGCGGAATAAGAAATTATTGGTTTTTCCATATTTTATCATTTACCTAAAGAAATTGCTTCGATATAAATAACAGAATCACTCATTGCCCAACTTGGATCTAATTGTATTTCAATACCTACTTCAGTATCTGAGATTTCATAATCTACGTTTCTCATTAAAATATTTCTTTGATTGTCATATTTCCAATGAATTGTTATAAAATCTGAAGACTTAAGATTATTCACAGTAAATATTCCACTATTATCAGTTATATTGACCGTTGCATAAATCGCTCTTTCAAAGAGTTTACTCTTAAGATCATTGCTTAAGTTTTCAACTGATACCTTCTCGGATTTTTTGATAACATCTTCATCAAGTTCGTTAACTTTTGAAATTGTATTACTTAAATCTAATTGTATGGTATCTACTAATTTATTTGTATCCTCAGTAACTTCTCCAAGTGTTTCTGTAATCTCTTCAATTTTTTTAAGAGAATTTTCCATTCTATTGTTTATCTCGTCGACTACATGCATGAAATTATCATAGCTGCTCATATGACGAGTTATTTTGTAAGAAATTACATCCCCTGATTTTGTTGATATAAGAAGTTTGAATTTGTTTGTTAATTCACCGGCGTTTTCAATATCAGCAACGTTTTCACCTTGCGTTAATTCAACGAAGCCTTTATTTTTTTCTATTCTTATACCATTATGCCAAACTTCAAGTTGGCTATGACCTATTTCATATTCGCCATACGTTTCAAATACAGGTTGTTCTAAATCCTCAATTAAATCATAGCAAGCACTGTCAATAAAAGCAGCGATTCTTTGAAATAAATCTGCGTTATCTTGTGTTGAAACACTGTGGTTAACATACACTTCTACGGTACTTGGATAATCAAGTGGATATTTTAATTTAAACCCATAACCGGTATTTACGCCATTTTTTTCATCTTTATTAACAAGCTCTTCGTATTGATCTTGCATTATTACTGTTTGGTCTATGATTATTCTTAATTGATTTTTACCAGGTTCAAATCTGCAATTTTTTAATCTATCGCCAAAATCAAAAGTTTGCATATCTTCTGGCATCATATCAACAGAGAATTTACCATATTCAGTACTAAATCTGCTTAAGTCATTTACTACTTTCCATTTTCCATTATAGTCTTCATCTGTTCTCCAAATGTAAAGTATGTCATGTTCAAGATCGTACCAAAGATCGTTTTCTTTTGCAGGTTTTGGTTCTACAAAAACTATTGAATTATTACCATTATATACTTCTCCGTTGAGATACAGTACATTATTATCGTTAACGTAAATCGGTCTAAGTGTTCTGTCTATAGTAATAAATTCAACATCTATAACATCTCCAATATGCCAATATGCAAAACCAATTAAATAATATCCATTTTTTAATTGTTCTTCAATTTCTTGTTGGCTTGGATTGCTTGAAGATATTCCTGTTAATAATTTATATTCTGTTCCGTCTTTATATAAAAATATTGCGTCTGTTCTATCGTCAGATGACAAGTGTTTTACAGTTACATCTGCATTAGCAAACTCTTTTCTAAGAACAACTTTATTGTCGTATACCTGTATAATATCACTCTTATTTATGATATTTCCATTATCTTTATTTTTTATAACGAGTTCACTAAGGTCAAGATCATTGTTTTTCGGCGGGTCATAATTTATCATATGATGGAAAATATCTGAATATATACTATATTCCAACTCTATGATACTTTCTTCGTTGACTTTATATTCCTTTTCTGGTATTTCTTTTGCTACTGGTGGGCCAATAACAAATTCTTTTTCATCCACTCTTACTTCTTCGCCATGTTCATTAATAATAATGCCTTGACTACATTTAATAGTGAATTTTTCAATATCACAACTTAAATCAAAACCTTCGACGATACCCCAGCCACCAGCTCTAAGTCTTTCTGCGTCCAGCCATCGTCTTATTAAATCAAAGTTTTCATTTATATATTCTGCTTTTATACCAGGAGAAAAATCTAAGTTATTTAATTTATATATTGTTTTTACAGCCAATTTTATTTATCCTCTTATTAATTATTCAAAAAGGAGTATAGGATAATCGGCTGAAGACATGTGTTTTTTGACTTCGCTAATTATTTTGTCTTTATGTATTTCAAATCTTTTAGGAAGTTTTATTATCATTGTTGAACCAACTCTATATGGTCTACCATTTATATTGCCGGTATCAATCATTTTGTAATTAACAACTTTTGAATCTTCGCCGCCACCAACTATACGCATATCACAGCAATCTATATTTGAATCATAATCAAGTTTTACTGTCGCAAACTTTTTACCATGTATTCTTTCGTCATAATTATCACTGTGTACTATATCAAATTCTTCTAACAAATTATTGTAATATACTACATATTTACGGTCATCTTGAATCAGTATTGATTGTGATGATTCTAGTGAAATTCTATTTTTTGACGATTTAAAGCTGTCTATTATTATATAGTTTTTATCTTCTATTTGTTTATGGTTAATTATTAACTTATTTTCTATTAATTTTATTACGTTTTTATTAAAGTCATAATTAAGCACAGTTTTATTAGTGGTATATATCAATATACTGTTTGCTTTTTTATCGGGATCGCTTTTTTCTGCTTTTCTAAAGAATAAATCTTTTTGTTTATTTATTCCTATGAAGTTTATTTTTTCTTCCCCAAAATCAAAGCTAACTATATTAGATTCTATATTTGGGTTTTGTTTACAAGCAAACAACATATCATTTAAATTTATTCTTTGATGGTATTCATTGAATTTTTTATTTAAAGTTATAAAGTAATCAATTTTGTTATCAGTAATTATAAAGCTTTTATCTTTTGTTCTGAAATAAGAATTTAAATATACGCTCATAATTATTTCAAATATCAATTTATATGATTCTTCAACATTTTTAAATATATTGGTATGTGACACAATAACAAAACCATTATCTGGTTTTTTGTAAATAACTATTGGCATATAAGATGTAAAAACATTTATAGCCTCATACTCATTTAGTTTTTCTATTGTGCTTTGTTTGCTAAAAACTATATTGTCGTAACTATTGATTATATGTTCTTCGCCGCTAAAAACAGTTGAGTAGCTTAATGT
>JAEIGA010005367.1_pt1 | contig 19622 bp, 16 predicted proteins | sample 9270691 | NCBI WGS metagenome assembly JAEIGA01 (sample SAMN17057246, study PRJNA624740) | gut metagenome | biome: biome; isolation source: fecal sample | host: Bos grunniens | place: China: Xizang | collected 2019 | reverse complement strand
TAAACGGAGAAATACCCAAGTCTGGCTGAAGGGATCGGTCTTGAAAACCGACAGGGTGTAACAGCCGCGGGGGTTCGAATCCCTCTTTCTCCGCCATTTTTTATATCGCGGAGTAGAGCAGTGGTAGCTCACCGGGCTCATAACCCGGAGGTCGTTGGTTCAAGTCCTTCCTCCGCAACCAATAAGGTCCCATGGTGTAGTGGTTAACATGCCAGTCTGTCACACTGGAGATCGCGAGTTCAAGTCTCGTTGGGACCGCCATTTATTATCTGGCTCGGTAGCTCAGTTGGTAGAGCAACGGACTGAAAATCCGTGTGTCGCTGGTTCAAGCCCGGCCCAAGCCACCATCTAGAAATTATAGTTTGATACAGATTTTGTGTCAAACTTTTTTTATTAAAATAATGTATGGACAAATTAATTTTTTTATGATAAAATTACTTTATCAAGGTCTTAATGAAACATTAAAATTTATAGAGAATAATTGAAATAATTATTAATACATAGGAAAAATTTATTTAACAAAGAAAGGAGTAAAAGATGAAAATATCAAAATCTTTATTTAAAAATTTAACAAGATGTCCAAATTTTGCAAGTTTATATGATATGTATACTTTTAGAAATTTACATCACATTACTTCAATTGAAAAAGAATTGATTAAAAATTATAAAGATTCTATTGAAAATTTAGAAGAAGGCATCTTTTCTGAACAATCAGAAAAAGCAAGAGAAATATTTGAAAGTATGTTTGACGAAGAAACAGGTGATGATTTAACTGAAGTAACTAGTGCTCAAATGGAAGCAATGGCTGAATATTTTACTAAAGTTGAATTAGTTGCTGCAGAAGCTATAAAAAAGCATTATCCTGGTAACTTGACATATGGTGATAATATTAAACTTCAAAAGAAGTTTTCATACACTGAAGGTGAACATGAATATTATTGTTATCTAGATATATATGATGAATGTGATGATGGCACAATTAGAATTTTCGAAGTTAAATCAACAACTTCAAAAAAATTCTTAGAACTAGGTAAACAACGTAAAGAATTAAAAGAAATTGAAGATGCAAATCCATTAATTAGATATCCAAATAAAGAAAAAAACATTTCTATTTTTACCAAGCATAACAACGAATACATATTAAAAGAAGAACTTGGTGAAATTACCGATTTAAAAGAATCAGACTATCAAAATAATCGTAATAAATTGTTTGATAGATATTCCAGTAATGGTTCTGGTAAGTATGTATATGACTTAGCTGTTGAAAGATATATTGTTGAAAATAGTTTAAAACAACAAAAAGACTTTGAAACAATTAATAATATTCAATTTTACTTAGTTGTACTAAATAGCGATTATGAATTACCTTATGAAATAGATAAAGAAGAATACAATTATCCTATAGATGACAAAGGTAATGAATTAATTGAATTTATCAATTTAACTAAAATTACAAAAGAATTTTATGATATTATTGAAGAAGAAAATAAAAAAGTAGTTGATTATATTGAACGAAGAACTATCGATAAAAGTTGTTTTGGAAAATGTTGTGAATATAAGAAAACAACAGAATGTAGATTCAAAAATGTTTGTTTCAAAAAGACATTAAAAGATGGTTCTGTATTAGAGTTTATAGATCGAAAATTTAAAAATTCTGATGAAACAGAAACGTGGGATATATATGATTTATTAAATAGTAAAATATATACAATTGATGAAATGCCGCTAGATTTGATTAATAAAAAGAAACATAAAATTCAATATGATTGTTATACTTGTAATAAAGAGTATTTGGATAAAGAATTAATTAAGTTATCAATTGACGGTATTCAATATCCTATTTATCATCTCGATTTTGAAAGTTATAATTGTCCGCTACCAAGGTATTATAAAGAACGACCATATATGCAATCGGTTTTCCAATTTTCAATTCATGTTGAAACAGAACCTGGTGTATGTTCAAAAACTGCTAATCACTTAGAATATCTTGCAAAAGATCACGACGATCATCGTAGAGAACTATGTGAAAAAATGATTGAATATATTGATTTATCTAAAGGTGGCACAGTTTTAGTTTTTAACGAAGGATTTGAAAAAAGTAGATTAAAAGAACTAGCACAGATATATCCAGATTTAGCTCAGGGATTATTAAAAATTAGAGATTCAGTATTTGATCTTTTATATGTTTTAAAAGGTAATAAAAAGTTATTTGCTAAACTACTACCTAATACAATGAATAAAAAAGAAAAAGAAAAACGATGTGAAGTATTTAATTATTATAATAATGGTTTACATGGTTCATTTTCTATAAAGAAAGTTTTACCATTATTTACAAATTTATCTTATAAAGATTTAACTGTACATAATGGAACAGAAGCTATTTTAACATATGGTTTACTACCAACATTTACTGAAGAAGAATATGAAAAATACTATTTGGCATTACGACAATATTGTCAACAAGATACATGGGCAATGGTAGAGATTCTTTGGGGTTTAAAAAACTATATTAAAAACAAATAAAAAAAGAAGGATTATTTCACTAAAGTGAAATGGTCCTTCTTTTATTTTAATTTACCAATTAAATCATATCCATCAATACCAGTAATTTCAATTTCAACAAAATCACCAGAAGATAAATCATTTGTTGGATTTAACAAATATATATATCCATCAACATCGTCTAAAGCTTGTGCATAGTATCTTGCAAAATAACAATTTAATTCATCATCAAAATGATCAATGATAGCTTCAAAAGTTTTACCAATAAGATTATTAAGTCTAGTAGTATTAATAGATAGTTGAACTTTCATTAATTCTTCTAATCTTCTTTCAGCAACTTTTTTAGAAACACGTGGACGAAGATCAAAACCTACGGTATCTTCTTCAGGAGAATATGTAAAGGCTCCTAAATGTTCAAATTTCATTTCTTGAACAAAATTAATCATTTCTTTAAAATCTTTTTCTGTTTCTGTTGGATATCCAACAATTAAAGTTGTTCTAATAATTGCATTTGGAATTTCGTTACGAATTTTATTAATTAAAAGTTTTAAATATTCTTTACTACCACGTCGGTTCATATTTTCCAATAATTTGTTTGATGCATGTTGAATTGGAATATCAAAGTAATTTAAAATTGAATCATGTTTTTTAAATGTTTGAATTAAATCATCAGTAATTTCATCAGGATATAAATATAAAACTCGAATCCATTTAAAATAGTTAAGATTAGCAATAGAATCCAAAAGTTTTGCTAGTGACATATCTTTTAAATCACTACCATAAGCAGTTGTGTCTTGTGCGATAATAGTTAATTCTAGAATACCTAAACTATGTAAATATTCAACTTCTTCCATTAAACTTTCAAAAGTTCTACTACGATAACTACCACGAATTAATGGAATAGCACAATAATGACATTTATTATTACATCCCTCACCTATTCTTAAATAAGCAGTTTTAGCTGGAGTTGAAACAATTCGTGATGTATAATCAAAGTTAAATTCCAATGAACTATTTAATAAATCTTTAAAAACTATATCTAAGTGATCATAATCTTTAATAGGTATAAATTTATCAACTTCAGGAATTTCTTCTTTTAATGATTCAAGATATCTTTCAACTAAACAACCTATAACAATAATTTTCTTACCAAGTTTTTGATATTCTAACATTTCAATAATTGTGTCAATTGACTCGGCTTTACTTGCAGCAATAAATCCACAAGTGTTAATAACAATGAAATGTGCTTTTGTTAAATCACTAGTAATGTCTAAACCATATTTTTTGGATAAACCTAAAAAGAGTTCAGAGTCAATTAGATTTTTAGCACATCCTAAAGATATAATAGCAATATTCATAATAATACCTCACATATATATTATAACATACATTTATTAAAAAAACATTGAACTAATTCATAAATCAATTAATTTGATAAAATAAAATGCTTGTGATATAATTTAGAAGGAATATAATAAAGGAGATTTATTGAATATGAAAAAAGTATTAGTTGAAACTTCAGCTCGTCATATCCATGTATCAGAAGCTGATTTTAAAGTATTATTTGGAGAAGAAGCAAGTTTAACAATTAAAAAAGAATTATCACAACCTGGTCAATATGCATGTGAAGAAAGAGTGGAAATTGTTGGACCTAAAAAATCAATCGCAGGTGTATCTATTTTAGGACCATTTAGAAAACAAACACAAGTAGAACTTTCTGCAACTGATGCAAGAAGTATTGGTTTAGGAATTGCTGTTAAAGAATCTGGTGATTTAGCTAATACTCCAGGATGTAAAATTGTTGGTCCAAAAGGAACAATCGAAATTCCTGAGGGTGTAATTGTTGCAAAAAGACATATCCACGCAACTGTAAAAGATGCTGCTTTACTTGGTGTAGCTGACAAAGAAATCGTAAATGTTAAAATTGAATCAAATGGTAGATCTTTAGTGTTTGGTGATGTAATTGTACGTGTAAGTGATTCATATGCACTTGCTATGCACATTGATACTGATGAATCTAATGCTGGTTTAGTTGCTCCAGGAACAATGGGTGAAATTGTTAAATAATTAATGTAAAATAAAGACTTTGGTAATCAAAGTCTTTTTATTAACAAATATCTTCAAAAAAAATTAAAATGTGATATAATATCAAATAAAGAGGTGATATATATGTTATGTCCACGTTGCCACAACGTAAATCCAGATACAAATTTAACATGTGATTTTTGTATGGCAGATTTGCCAATGACAAAAGAAAGAGAACAATTAATTAAAGATAAAGCAAAACTTGAAAGAAAAGCTAAACTTCGTAATAGTAAAGACAAAATTTTTGGTATGGTAGCAGCGCTATTTGTTATTATTGCTGTTGTCGTAATTGTAATGGTGTTATTGTAATGAATAAACAATATGATGTAGTAGTAATAGGCGGTGGTCATGCTGGAATCGAGGCTGCTTTAGCAAGTGCTAGACTTAATAATAAAACATTACTAATTTGTGGTAATTTTGAAAAAGTCGGCAATATGCCTTGTAACCCATCGATTGGAGGTCCGGCTAAAGGAATCTTAGTCAGAGAAATTGATGCCTTAGGTGGCGAAATGGGACGTGCAGCTGATAAGACTGCTTTACAATTTAAAATGTTAAATTTATCAAAAGGGCCTGCAGTACAAGCTTTAAGAGTTCAATCAGATAAAGCTGCTTATTCTTTGTATATGCAAGAAGTTATAAGAAATACTAAAAATCTTGATGTACACGTAGGTTTTGTTGATGAATTAATTACAAATGAAAACGAAGTTAAAGCTGTTATTTTAGAAAATCAAGAAAAGTTTGAAACTAAGAAAGTTATTATAGCAACTGGTACATTCTTAAGTTCTAGAATCTTAAGAGGAAAAAATTATTTTGAAGCTGGACCAGATGGTGAATCAACTAACTATGGTCTTTCTAAATCATTATTAAAACATGGATTTAAATTATTGAGATTAAAAACAGGAACACCAGCTAGAATTAAAACTGATTCTATCGATTTTACGAAGAGTCGATTAGAACCAGGTACAAATTTAAAAGCTTACTTTAGCGAAGATACTAAGGAAGAAGATGTACTTCCTTTTGAAAAACAAGTTCCTTGTTATTTAACATATACAACACCTGAAACACATGAAATTATTAAAGCACATTTAAATGAATCAAGTATGTATTCTGGAATAGTAGAAGGGGTCGGTCCAAGATATTGTCCTTCAATTGAAGATAAGTTAGTTAGATTTTCTGATAAAGAAAAACATCAACTATTCTTAGAGCCAGAAACAAAAGATTTAAGTCTTACATATATTCAAGGTTTTTCAACTAGTATGCCTGAATATGTTCAAGACCAAATGATTAAAAGTTTACCTGGATTTGATCATGCAGAAATTGTTAAATATGCCTATGCAATTGAATATGATGCGATAGATCCATTAGAATTAAAATCTTCTTTAGAATCAAAAAAAGTTAAAGGTTTATATTTTGCAGGACAAGTGAATGGTACAAGCGGATATGAAGAAGCTGCGTGCCAAGGTTTAATTGCAGGTATAAACGCAAGTTTATCTCTTCAAAATAAAGAACCATTAATTTTGAAAAGAGATGAAGCATATATTGGTGTATTAATTGATGACTTAGTAACTAAAGGAGTAAACGATCCTTATCGTATGTTAACATCACGTGCGGAATATCGTTTATTATTAAGACATGATAATGCAGATCAACGTTTAACTGAATATGGTCATCTAGTTGGTTTAGTTCCAAGTGATCGATATGAAAAGTTTAGTAATAAAATGAATATCATTAAATCAGAAAAAGAATATTTAAGTCAATTAAAAATCACACCTAAAAAAGAAATTAATGAATATTTGGTTAATAAAAATTCATCTCCGTTAAAAGATGGTATTTATGCTGACGAATTAATGAAACGTCCTGAGATTGAATATAATGATATTTATTTGATGATGGGTACACCTTTTAAAGATTATGTTACAGATCAAATTGCTAATCAAATTACAATCGAAATAAAATATCACGGATATATCGAAAAAGCCTATAAAGACGCTAAAAAGGTCCTAAAATTAGAATCTAGAATCATACCAGAAGAATTAGATTATTCTTTAATACCAAACCTTGCAAGCGAAGCAAGAGAGAAACTTTCAAAAGTCCGTCCTCATACTGTTTCACAAGCAATGAGAATTAGTGGCGTAAACCCAGCTGATATATCAATTCTATTAGTATACTTAGAAAGTTGGAAAGCAAATGACTAAGTTATTAGAACGTTTTAATATAACAGATATTCAATATACGAAGTACGAAAAGTATTACGAAATATTAAACGACAAAAACAAAGTAATGAATTTAACTGCCATTACTGATTATGAAGGTGTATTTATTAAACACTTTTATGATAGTTTATTATTAACAGAAATAACAAAAGATTATGATAATTTAATTGATGTTGGAAGTGGTGCTGGTTTTCCTGGTATGGTTTTATCAATTTTTGATGAATCAAAAAACATAACATTACTAGAACCAACTACCAAAAGATGTAAGTTTTTAGATATCGTAAAAGAAGAATTAAATTTATCTAATGTTACAATTATTAATGATCGAGCTGAAAATTTAAAAAATAAAACATATAAGTATGCTACAGCAAGAGCTGTTGCTCAAATCAATGTTTTGCTTGAATTAATTGTTCCACTACTTGAAGTTAATGGATTATTCTTTTGTTTAAAAGGTAGTAACTATCAAGAAGAAATAGATAATGCACAAAACGCAATTAAAGAATTAAATGTTGAAATAAGAAATATATATCATTTTGAACTACCAAATAATCTTGGAAAAAGAGTAATAGTTGTTTTTGAAAAGAAAAAAAGAACAAATCCTAAATACCCAAGACCATACGCAAATATTGTAAAGAAACCATTATAGGAGAATCATATGGCAAAAGTTATATCGATTGTTAATCAAAAAGGTGGTGTAGGTAAAACTACAACAACTGTTAATCTTGGGGCGGCGCTAGCTTTAGAAAACAAAAAAATCTTAATTGTAGATTTTGATCAACAAGCTAACGCAACTATTACATTAGGAATTAAAAGAGAAGAAGTTCAAAAAGATATTGTAAATTTATTATTAGAAGATAATGTTAATGAGATAGTTATAAAAACTGAAGATAATAATTTAGATTTAATACCAGCTTCTTTAAATATTGCAACATTAGAACAAAAGATTCAACATATTGAAAATAAAGAGTTATTACTATCTAACAAATTAAATGAATTAAAACATATATATGATTATATTTTAATTGATTGTCCACCAGCATTAGGTATTATTGTTGATAATGCTTTATATGCTAGTGATTCTGTAATAATTCCTGTAGAATGTAGTTTTTATGCGTACGACGCATTAACACAAATGGTAAATAAAATTGATGAAATTCAAAAAGTTAAGCCATTAGAAATAGAAGGAATCTTATTAACTAAACTAGATAACCGAAATACAATAGGCTATAATATTGTAGAAAAGGTTAAATTTGAGTTTCCATTTAAAACATTTAATACTATAATTAGTGTGTCAAGTCACATTCAAGAAGCACCAATGTATGGCAAAAGTGTTATTCAATTTTCCTATAATTCAAGAGGTTCAAAAGAGTATCGAGACCTCGCAAAAGAGATATTAGAAGGCAAATAAAATGAATGATTATAAGAGTATCCAAGTAGGTGATATCCTTACTTTTAAGAAGAATCATCCATGTGGTGGATGTGAATGGAAGGTATTAAGAATCGGGATCGATTTTAAACTTGAATGTACTACATGTAATAGACAAATTATGATTACAAGACTTGATGTATACAAAAGATTAAAAAGCAAGAAATAGTGATTTCTTGCTTTTTTGTTAGGAAATTTTTAATTAGCAAAATATTGTTTGTATGCATTCTAATTATTGTAATGTGCATTTTAATATTAAGAATATTGACCTAAAATTTGAATTATGGTAAAATAGTCACGTAAAATTGAGGATACTATATTTATCCTACAAAGTAAGTAAAAAACAAGGAGGTTCTAACATGTATCAAGCAATTACATTTGTTAGTACGCTTTTAGCAATCATATTAATTTTAAATATTTTCAAAAATAAATCTGATGAATCATTTTCTAAATTTCTTAAAATCTTAACTTTAATTTATTGTGTTTTAGGATTTTTTAGATTTATGTTATCTGATTCGTTTGTGTATGTTATTAACGGCGGTTATTTAGATTATGTTAAATATGATCGTCAAGACATCTTACAAACAATTTTAAGATGGGGTTATTATATTGGTTATTCAATATTACCGATGGCAGTATTCTTTAAAAATCGTTTCTTCAAAAATATGGCTAGTTATATTTTCTTACCTTTTGCTGTATTATCAGCTGTATTTATTAACGATTATATGGGATACTTTTTATCACCAGAAGGAAATGGATTAAAACTAGTACCATGGATTAGATATACATATTTTATTGTTGAGTTAGTTATTGCAATGACAATCCCTGTGGTATTACAAATCAAAGAAAAACATGTTTTAAACATTAAAGATAAAAAAGAATTAATTTATTTCTTTGTTGGAATTCCACTAATCTTATTACAAGTTATGCCTGTATACACTCCACAATCATTATTTGGTTATACTGGTATTGGGATTCATACTCCATGGTTAATTATTATTGCAATCGAAACAATTGCACTTTATTATTTCTTTAGATTCAAAAGTTATGATACTAGATATCAATTAGTGGTATTTTTAACAATTGTTTTATTCTATCACTATGATTCACTTTATTTAATGGGATTTAGTATTCCAAGACTTCCAATCCAATTATGTAATATGGCAGCATATTTTTACATGATTGCAGTATTATTTAAACGTCAAAGATTATTTAATTTCTGTTATATCGTAAATATGGTTGGAACATTAATTGCGATATTAGCACCCGATTTAAATGATGGTCCACTTGGATTTTGGAACATGCACTATATGTTTGAACATATGTTAGTATTTATAGTGCCAGTTTTATGTGCTGCACTTAGATTATTCCCAAGAGTAAACAAAAGTGCATTGAAACATATGTTTGTTGGATTTGTTATTTATTATGTATTCTGTTTAACATGTGGTGTTTTATTGAATGCTTATGCAACAAACCAATTTAATAGAGTAAATTATTTTTATTTATTTGATTTAGATAAAGCAAAATCATATGTTTCATTTATTAAATTTGTTGACAAGTTCCCAATTGTAATTAATGGATTTACATTCTATCCGTTATTAATGGCAATTATATTTGTATCATTCTTAGCACTTTGTTTAGTATGGTATTGGGCAACGCAAAAACTTTTTGCGATAAATGATGATCATTTTGAACTTCGTAAAGCTCGTATTGATTTATATGAGAAAATTACAGGTAAGAAATCAAAATCATTAAGAGAATATCCAGAGTAGAAGGAATTGTTTATGCTAGAGATAAAAAATTTAACTAAAAGATATGGTAACTCAGAAGTTAAAGCAGTAGATAATCTGAGTTTAAAATTAAGACCAGGTGAAGTGTTTGGTTTCTTAGGACCAAATGGTGCTGGTAAAAGTACAACAATTAAAAGTTTAGTAGGAATTTACCCATTCCAAGAAGGTGATATTTTAATTGATGGTATTTCAATTAAATTAGATCCACTACATGCAAAGAAACATATTGGATATGTTTCTGATAATCATGCTGTATTTGAAAGATTAACAGGTCGTGAATATGTAAATCATATGGCAAGTTTATATAATGCTGATATGAATTTAGCGAAAGAACGTTGTGAAGAATTAACAAAGATTTTTAAATTAGAAACATTTATTGATCAACCAATTAAAAGTTATTCACATGGTATGAAACAAAAAGTTTCAGTTATTGCAGCTCTTGCTCATAATCCAAAATTATGGGTGCTAGATGAACCATTAACTGGACTTGATCCACAAAGTGCATATCAACTAAAAAAAGTAATGCGTAAGCATGCTGATGAAGGAAATACTGTATTCTTCTCGTCTCATATTTTGGATGTTGTTGAAAATTTATGTGACAGATGTTGTATTATCAAAAAAGGTAAACTACAAGGAGTTTACGATTTAAAAGAACTTAAAGATAAAAATGAATCATTAGAAGACTTATTTATGAATGTTATATATGGCTCTGAAGAGGCTAGGGAGTTATAATGCATACACTCATAAAATTATTGCATCTTCAAATTGATAACAAATCAGATATATTAAAAACCAAATCATTAAAGAAGATGTTAATTGCAATCTTCAAAAGAATTTTGTTATTAATTGCATTAATTGGTGGAATCGGTTACTTAACAATTGGATTAGTTGGGTTAGGGTTTAAAATTAATGTTGAGTTTTTAGCAATAATTCTTTTGGCACTTCAAGTAATTTCTTTGATATTTGGTATCGGAAGTATTATAACAAATTTATATTTAAGTAAAGATAATGAATTATTAATGGGGTTACCGATAACTCCTAATCAGTTATTCATGTCAAAAATTTTATTGATTTACTTTCATGAACTATTAATAAATGCATTTATGTCAATACCATTGTTTTTGGCTTTAGGTGTATTTGGTCAAATGGGATTTGTATTTTATTTATGTATCCCAATTTACATAATTATCTTACCATTGCTACCAATTGCTTTAGCAGCATTTCTAAGTATTCCGGTAATGATGGTTTTAAAGTTCTTAAAAAAACATATGTACTTTTCTGTTGGATTAGTACTTTTAATAGTAGCAACGCTTCTTACTCTTTATGTAAATTTACTTGGTAGTATCGCTGGAGGGTTTGATATTGCTTCTAAACAAATCGAAACAATTAGACAAGTAAATAAAGTTGTTTCTCAAGTTGGAAAAGTCTTGCCTTTATACTATCAATTAGGTAAAGCGATGATATCATTTGATAGTTGGGGATGGATATTTATTTATTTTGTGGGCTGTCAAGCTATACTAGTTTTAACAGTATTATTTATTAGACCACTTTATTTCAAGACAGCAATGAGCAATCTTGAAAATACATTTAAAATTAAGACAAACAAAGCATATAAAGAACGATCACCATTTATGTCACTTTTAATAAAGGAAATTAAATGTGTATTTAGATCACCAGGAAATGTTTTTGAATATTTCTTGTTTACATTATTGATGCCAGTTATCGTATTAGCTTATGATAAATTGTTGCTTACAATTTCAGTTAATACAGCAGGTCAAAATATGATTGCTGGTTCACACTTAATGATTGTAGCAATTTTAGCAATGCTTTCGAATATTATTTCAGCTTCTTCAATTTCAAGAGATGGCGGAAATTTCTATATTTCGAAAATTGTTCCAGTAAATTATTACACGCAAATTGGTGCAAAACTTGTATTCAATGCGGTGTTTACTGTTGGAGCTATTTTTGTAACAATGTGCATTTCATTTATTTATCAAAATGCACTTCAAGTAATTCTTGGAAGTATTGCAGTAATGTTTGCATCTATCGGACATATTGCAATGAGTTTAGATATCGATATAAAAACACCGATTTTGAATTATCAAGGTAACGAAGATAATTCAGCAATGAAAAAGAATACGCTTAAAAGTACTCTTTTAGGACTTGGAATTGGTATAATTATGGGTCTAATTGTTATTGGATTTGCTTTCAAAGAAATGACAATTCTTCCATATGTACTATTAGTAATTGCTGGTCTTGCTTTTGGAATTTATAGAATTTATATGTTAGTATTGCGAATTCATTTGCAATATGACAAAATAGAGATGTAGGTGACTGTATGAAAAAAATAGTAATTATTTTATTAGCAGTATTACCAATTTTCTTAATAGTTGTAATTTCTTTTGCAGGTAGAGTTTTCTCAGAAGTTTCACATGTAAATGTCGAAAAAGTTGAATTTGTTGATGATACGGAAAATCCATACTCAGACGATAAAGTAATTTATATGAGTAAAGGTGAAACCTTACAATTAAAAATTAAAATTTATCCTGAACTTGCAACTGACAAAAGAGTTACATATATATCAAATGATTTAGATATTTGTACAGTTGATGAAAATGGAATAGTCAGTGCAGTTGGTAATAAATTAGGTATTGCTGTTATTACTGTTAAAACTGTAGAAAAAGGTATGACTGACCGTATTAGAATTAATGTAACAAACAAATCTGTTGATTATGTACGTATTATTGATTCAAAAGGTACAGATGTTGAATATGTAGAAATGGCTGCAAAAGATACAATTCAACTATTCAATGAGGTTGGTCCATGGTCTGCTGAAAATAAAAAAGTTAAATGGACTTCATCTGATTCAAGTATTGTTCAAATAGATGAAAATGTTGGTAGAATGTATGCTATTAAACCGGGAACTGTTGTTATTACAGTAACAACTGTTGAAGGTGGAAAAACAGATACTTGTGTAGTAACTGTTAATGATCAACAAGCAAAATTAAGTTTCAACTTTGACTCTAATCCAGATATTAGACCTTCCGGCAATGGTTACCAAACTACATTGAAAGAGTTTAATTTAAAAGATTATCTAATTTATGATCAAAATACAGTTAATCCTGAAAACATTGTTATAGAAGTTTCATCAAATGCTTCTTATAATGCTGAAACAGGAATTTTGACTGTTAATGAATCGGGACTTGTAACTATCACGGCTAAATTAAATGATGGTTCTGGTGTCACTACTACAATATATTTATTAGTTCACTAAAAAAAGGAGATAGAAAAATGAGAATGATTAAAAAAATTACTTTAGCTTTAATTTTATTTGCATTTAGTTTTGGAATTTATGCATGTCAAGAAAAATCAAAAAATTATTCTTTAAACTTAAGTGCTGATAAAGAATCTGCATTCCCAGGAGAAGTTGTACAATTTTCAACTGAATTAGTTGGGGATCAAATTGATGTAGAAATTATTTATGAAATTAAAAGTGGTGCAGAATATGCAACAATTAATAACGAAGGTTTATTAACTATTAAAGAAGATGCACCTGCTGGAAAAGAAATTTCAGTTGTAAGTAAGACTGAAGATAAAATTTCAAATAGTGTTAAAGTTAAAACACTTAAAAAACTTGAATCAATTGTTTTATCTGCTGAAAGTAAAGACATCGTTGTAGGTAATAGTATTGTACTTAATACAACATTACAACCAAGTGATGCTTATGTTGAATCTGTTAGATATGAAGTTATTGAAGGTCAAGAAGCTTGTTCAATGGTTAATAATTTATTAGTTGTTAGCCAACATGCTGCTGTAGATACAATAATCAAAGTAAAAGCAGTTGCTGGTACTGTTGAAAGTAATGTTTTAGAATTTAAAGTTATTAGTGGTAAGAGCCAAGGATTATTCTTAAGTTTATCAAACAGTGTTTTAACAGTAGATAAATTTGCAGGAAACGCTGTTTTATTAGAAGCGAAAATTTTAGATAGTGATGTAAATATTGTAACTGATAAAAAAGTTATATTTGAAGTAATAGAAGGTAGCGAATATTTAGAAATATCTTACGATAATAATATTTGTTCATTTAATGCTTTAGGTCATGGAACAGCTGTAGTACGTGCAACAATTGAAGGAACAAAGTATAGCCAAACTGCTCAAATTAATGTTATTGTTCCACCATCAGCATTAGAACTTCATGATGTATTTGAAGATAGAGTTGGTTATGAATATAACTTTTCAAATAAAGATGCTTTAGCTTTCCCTATTGAAATTATTGGAGAAAAAGCATGTAAAGAAGTTTCAGTATCTTTTAAAGATGAATTAGGAAATATTGGTGATGAAGTTGCTGTATATAACGCTGAAACAAAAGAAATTACATTTAAAACTACTGGTAAAGTAACTGTAACTGTTTCTTCTATTTCAGGAAGTAGAAAAGAAGTAAATACTTCATATACATTCAACATTAATGATGGTATTAATGTTTATACATTTGAACAATTAAAAGCAACTTTAGAATCTTCAAGTTACAATGGAGAAATCGTTAATATTGTTGTATTAGAAAAACCAGAAACTGATGCTTATTCTTACGAATATGGATATGATTTAGTTCCAAGCTTTGCATTAAAATCTGCAAGCGAACAAACATTTGCTAATTTAACAAGTGAACGTCTTGGTTGCATTCGTGTAATGAATAAAAACGTTTATTTAAATGGTAACCAACATAAGATTGATTTAACTAATGTTCGTAATTTCTCAAGCCAAGAATGTACAACTCTTGGTTGGGGAGATAATCAAATGAATCCTGCTTTATTAATTTCACATGATAAAGGTGGTTTACAATTAGATGTTAAACTTTATGATCTAACAGTTTTAGGTAACTGTTCAATTGATTACAAAGGTGATTTAAGTGGTAAGACTCCTGTTGGTGCATATTCTAGAGGTATTCAAATTGGTGATGATTACCAACAACCAAGCCAATTATCTGCTTATTATTTAGATATGGAAAACGTTACAGTTGGTCAATTTAATACTGGTATGAGAATTTATCATGTTGTAAATAATGGTCTAGCTAAAAACATTAACGTATATAACTGTTTTGGTAATGGTATCGAATCATATGCAAATATTATGACATTTGAAAATATGACATATGGATTATGTGGAGCTGCTGGTATTGAGTTAACTCCAAACTATGATACATCAGCTGGTACTTCATTTGATCAACCTCAACAAATTACATTTGCTGGTTCAATTTCAACTACAAACTTCTCTAACGGAAATAGCTTATACATGCAAAACTTTAATGCTATGGGTTATAGTGTAATTCAAATTTTACAAGGTGTATTCTCTCAATATAGTGAAGAAGTTTTATCAAACGTTAGAAATGAAAAAGGCGAATTCGTATTTATTTCATTTATTTTCAATGATCTTTCAACAATGGAAATAAATAATTCTAAATATGAATATAAAAATATTGATGGTGCTGGTATTGTAAATATCAACAATTTAACTGGTGTTGATACAACTCATAAATACATTGAAGTAAATGTAGTTGTTGGTGGATATCCAGTTGGTACAGTATTAGTTTATAACTACAACTATCAAGGAAAATAGTAAAAATTAAAAGAATCACTTTTAGTGATTCTTTTTTTTATGTTTATCGACAATATAAATTGATATAATATTGTGGGGTGATTTTGTGTATAAAAAAATAAATATATTTATTATTGGATTATTTAGTATCTTAACAATTTATACAAATATGGGGTTTATGTTGTATATACCATTACTATTTTATTACTTGATACGAAATATCAAAAATATATATATCTTTACATTGTCAAGTGCATTAGGACTTATTTTATCGTTTGTTATAAATGATTCGTTTAAAACTTCTTTGAATCAATATATGATTCCATTCTTATTATTAATTATTTTAGTATTATTTGTATTATGGATAATGAACAAATTAGAAAAGGGTATGTATATATATTTATTTATAGTATTGTTAAATACAATTATGCAGTTAATTTTCTTTAAAGGATTTAATAATGTTTTAGTCTTTTTGATTAATAGTGGTATTAGTTTATTGTTATATATATTTTTAGAGAAAAATCTAATAGAATCACTAAATGATAAAAACATTGTCTATAATAATTCTTATGTCGAAATAATAATATCATTGATTGCAATAGTTGGTGCTGCATATTTAAATTTATCCAATATCAATTTTGGTTTAGTTTTAGCTTTTTATTTTGCAATGTATTTTGGAACATCATACAAAAATATATATGCTATTTTATACAGTTTAATTATCGGATTTATAATGATGTATTTATATAAACAAACAGAAGCAATACTTTTGTTTGTTATAACACCATTTTATTTTATGAAACAAAGTATGCCATTATTACTAACTAATATTTTTTGTACTGCATTTTTGTTTGTTGAAACGAATATTAATAGTAGATTAATTATAATGTTAATGGTTATAAGTATCATATTTGAATTAATCAGAAAATATGCTTCTAAAGAAATGATTAATAACGAATCAATTACTAATAATATATATTCTCAAATAACATCAAATATAAGTAATGAAGTGTTAGGTTTTGCTGGATTTTTAGATAAGTTTGTAGAAAACTTCAAAGAACCGTTAGAATATAAAGAAGCTATTAATGATAGTATTAAAACTTTAATGCACAATAACTGTAATAATTGTCACATGAAAAAAGATTGTTATACATATTACAAAACTAATTTATATTTATATATGAAGAATTTACTACTTAATAATCAAATTCAAAATACTGAATTTCAATATTTTCTAAATAATTGTATCAAAATTAAAGATTTAAAAGATTTAGCATACAAGTTAAATCAAAGACTAAACTTCAATAGTTTAAATAATAACAACAATACATTAATAGTACAACTAGTTGGTGTTTCAAACTCGATTAGAAAATATGCTATAGATATGGTAGCAAAACAAGAAATTAGCACAAGTACAATTTTAACGTTTAAAGAACAAATAGTTAACTATGGTTATGACTTAACGTATTTTGAAGTAATCAAATCACATAGTGATGATTTTATTTTTGAATTTGGAGTAAATGAAAAAGATCAAAAAGAAATAATTAATAACGTGACGATTATTGGTAATAATCTACTTGGTAAAACAGTATCAGTTATTTTTCAAAAATTAGATCAAAACATCTTATATTTTAGAGTGATTCCTGAGGTAAAAATTGAGATACTTTATGGATACGGATCGCTTTCTGCAGATCAAAATAATATATGTGGTGATAATTACTTAATAAAAGAAATGAACAATGGTAAATTCATATCTGCTATATCTGATGGGATGGGTAATGGTTATAAAGCATTTAGTGAAAGTGATCATATTTTAAAACTTGTATCAAATATTCTAGAACAAAATTTAGAAGTATCAACGGCTTTAGAAATTTTAAATACGTTTTATGCCATTCAAGAATATTTAGAAAAGTATTCAACTTTAGATTTGCTAGAAATTAACAGATATAATAAAACAGCTAAATTTTATAAAATGGGAGCAGCAACATCTTATATCATTAAGAAAAATGGAACCATCGAAAAAATAATAAACCAAAATCTACCTTTTGGAATAGAAGATGTTATTGATAACAAAGAATTAGCGCTTGAAGAAGATGATTTAATTTTAATGAGCAGTGATGGCATTTTCGAAAACATTGTTGAAAGTGAAAATTTAGATCAGTTTATAAAAAAAATAAGAGGGGAATCCCCTCAAAAAATTGTATTTGAAATATTAAATTATACAATTAATAATGAAATTAAAACTAATGACGATGCAACACTAATAGCACTAAAAATTAAAATGATTTAAAACTTATATCTTTTAGTCCTAACAAACAGTCCTGGCCATCGTTCAATCCCATCAATAATATTGGTTACATTATAACCTAATTTAGTTAATGCTCCAAAAGCAGTTTTACTTCTAGTGCCATTTTTACATATAACGTAATAATGGTACTTTTTATTTATAAATAAATTATGCTTTTCCAAAAGGAGATTTAATGGAACATTAACTGAACCATGAATATGATATTCATCATATTCCGATAAGTCGCGAACATCAATTAGACGAACATTTAATTCACTTTGATAAATTTTATAAAAATTTATTACTGATACTTCCTTCATATTTTCACCCCATGCTATTCTACTAAATAAATAATAAAAAAATACAAGTTATTTGTAAAAAGATTAATAAAAGCATTTAAATTTAATTTGAGTTATGGTATAATATATTTAAGAGTAAAAGAAAAGTGGTGATTATATGAACCAAGAAATCTTTAAAATATATCATGATAAAATAGTGTTAGATCCAGTCGAGTTTAATAGCGACAAATATTATTATTTTTATGGTACTGATGGTAAAGTATTTGGGATTGATAAAAATATTTCTATTAATGAATATAAATTAATAAAATCTTTTTATTTAGAAAAAAATCTTAAGAACCTAAATCAAAAAACTGAATCTATTTACAACTATATATATGAAGGTGGAAATTATCCATTTAATAAAAAAGTTAACTTTCTACTTTATAAAACAAAAGAATCTAAAGATCAAATTAATAACTTACTAAAAGAAGTTTTATTAAACGTTGTTGAATTCAGTATTGATAATATTGAGATTATTTTTTATGAAGATGATCAAAACGTTAATATAGAAGAATTATTTCAAACAATGAGTGATGATTTCGGTTATTCAATCAATGTTCATGTAGGTCTTAGATTAAATAAAAATATTAAAGGTAGCTTTTTAGCGCATTATATTAGTTGTATTATTAATGCGAATTACTTTGAAAAACGTTACAGCAATTTAATTGATATCGTATTTTCAAATGATCCAACAAAGATTTATCCATTGATTAAAGAAATAAAAACATATATCTTAGAACCTGTTTTAAACAAAAACAATAATTTAGAAACACTTGATGCTTTTTTCAAAAATGATTTGAATGTATCTAAAACAGCTAAAGTATTATATTTAAATCGTAACAGCTTAATTAATCGACTTGATGTAATATCTAAAGAGATTGGAATTGATGTTCAAACATTTAAATATGCAGCTTGTATTTTGATTATGATAAATCTAGTTTAGACAAAACGTTTAAAATACAAATTAAAAGAATAGGCAATTTGCCTATTTTTATTTTACATATATTGTGGTATAATGTTAGTGTGAAAAAATATAAAGGAGAACAAATATGGCAACTGTTGAATTAAAAAATATTAACAAAATCTACGATAACAACTATCATGCAGTTTTTGATTTCAATCTAAAAATTCGTGACCGTGAATTTATCGTATTCGTAGGACCATCAGGATGTGGTAAAACAACTACTCTTCGTATGGTTGCAGGTCTTGAAGAAATTACAAGTGGACAATTATTAATTGATGGCGAAATCATGAATGACGTTGCGCCAAAAGATCGTAACATTGCGATGGTATTCCAATCATACGCTCTTTACCCACATATGTCAGTTTATGACAATATGGCATTCGGTTTAAAATTACGTAAATTCTCTCGTGACGATATTGATC
>JAEIGA010005366.1_pt1 | contig 19628 bp, 16 predicted proteins | sample 9270691 | NCBI WGS metagenome assembly JAEIGA01 (sample SAMN17057246, study PRJNA624740) | gut metagenome | biome: biome; isolation source: fecal sample | host: Bos grunniens | place: China: Xizang | collected 2019 | reverse complement strand
TTTGGCATTTATGACAAAAGCTACAGAAATGAAAAAAGCTCATTAGTAATGATGTAATATTTCTTACTAATGAGCATTATTTTTTATATTCACTTTGCGGTGCGTTCTTTTTCGACAGTCTGTAAGCACCGCCATTTTTGTAAAATGCTGGTGCTTTGTTAGTTTCGTGGGATATATTAAATTATTCAAACACAAGCTCACCTGTGGTGGCATCGTTAACGGCTTTTTTAAATGTCATTGTTCCCGCATAGCAATTTATGCGGTTAAAGCCGGTAAACACTATTTCCCCTTGCCACACGGCTCCCTTAGGTACAGAAGAGCAGGGCACTTCGGGATTTTTTGGAGTCAGCCAATTGCCGAAGGGCTCTTTGGAGTACTTGTAGTAGGCTTTGCCGTGGAGGCTGTATATAAGGTAGTAGTATCCGTTGTATTCAATATAATCCGGGCATTCCGGTTCATTGAAGTCTTCACAAATGTGCTCAGGTGTGTCAAGCTCTGTCCAGGTTTCAAGGTCTTTGGACACAAGATGGGCAAGACAGCCCTTGTTTTCTTCAATGAGTCTTGTGGTGAGGAGCATATGGTACATTCCGTCATCAGCTAAGATTATTTTGGGATCTCTGGCAGTTACACCGTCATATTTGGGTGATATTTTAAAGGAGAAGCTTTTGTCCTTTTCAAAGTGATATCCGTCACCGGACAGGCTCCTGCATATTGAAGCAGGCGAGCCGTCAGAGGTGCGTACAGTGTAGTATAGGTAATGCACATTACCTTTCCTTATGTGAGAGCCTGTGCATATGGAGCCCTCGGAAGGGTCTGTTATGGGTACAGCCATTGGATGAATGCTCCAGGTGACAAAGTCCGATGTGGATATATGCTCCCACTGATGTGCACCCAGTCCCCATTTGCTTTGATGGTGATGACGGTCTTTAAGATACAACACATGGTATCTGCCATCATCGGTGTAGGGCATACAGTCACCCACAAATACATTTTCACAGGGCTTCCAGCCTTCGGCATCTTTAAAGGTGCCCAATACAGCGGGTTGTTCTTCCCGGGCATCTGCATAATTGCACATACAGGTGGAGATGTCGGCTTCAAGGGCATCTTGTGGAGAAAATACTATATTTCCCCCAGGCCATTCTTCGTCAAGAAGTACATCATCGTTCCACAGCTCTATGCGATGGCTTCGAAATACAATATTTACGTTGTCGCTTTTAAGCTTACCCATTAAAACAAGAGGAGTGTCTTTGAAATCACAATATATTTTGCATTGCATATTGCCCTTTTGTGCGGTTATATCAAGGGCTTTTTTGCCCGATGTTCTTACATTGCCGTTAAGGTTTTCAAGTTGGAGTTTCAGGATAAAGCTGTTCATTGTTGACCTCCGCAATTTTTGAGTTATAACTGAATGATAGCACCCACGAGACCCTTTGTCAATAGGTTTAATATTGACAATAAATAGTGGTTGTGGTAGCATAAAAAAGAAATATTATAGAAGAGGTATTGCATATGAACACTATAGTAGCCACACTCAATCAGACTGCCTTTCTTTTTGGACTTATCATCATAGGGTATGTATTGTCCAAAGCCAAGATAGTTCCTCACAATGGTGCGGGAGTGCTGTCAAAGCTGGAGAGCTTTGTGTTTATTCCGGCTCTTGTAATGGGAACTTTCATGGAAAATTTTACTGTTGACAAAATCAAGGGCTATGGAGTCTTGCTTGCAGTAAGCGGAGTTATAACCATTGTCGGTGCAATTTTTGCAGTGGTTGTGTCAAAGCTTTTTACAAAAGATAAATACATACAGAACATATACACCTACGGACTGGCATTTTCTAACTTTGGATTTATGGGCAATGCCGTGGTAAAGAGCATGTTCCCTGAAATATTTATGGAGTATCTTCTCTTTACGCTTCCGTTTTGGATACTTATATACCTTTGGGGTGTTCCCTGCTTGCTTATGGCAGATACCGACAGTAAACCGAGTCTTGGAAAAACCCTCAAAGCCTTTGTAAACCCCATGTTTATTGCAATGATTGCAGGCATGATTATAGGCATCGTGAAATTGCCCCTTCCGCCCTTTATAAGTTCCATTGTAGAGGTGTCCGGCGATTGTATGTCCCCGGTGGCAATGCTTCTTACAGGTATGGTGGTGTCTTCGGTTTCCCTCAAAAAGACCTTTACCAATCTGAGAACATATGGCATTACAATAGTGCGACTTGTAGTAATGCCTCTTGCCTTCATTGGCATTTCCCGCTTTGTATCGGTTCCCGAAACTGCCTATGTTTGTAGTGTGTGCGCCCTTGCAATGCCTTTGGGCTTAAACACCATAGTCATCCCCAGCGGTCTCGGTAAAGACAGCTCTGAAGCAGCGGGAATGGCGCTTATATCTCATCTTGTTTCCTGCATAAGTATTCCGCTTATTTTTGCATTAGTGTGACAGAACGGTTAAAAGGAATTGACAAATTACGGCTATGGATAGCAATATAGGATTTAATGGTGATATAATCTATTTAATCCAAAAATATAAAAGTAAGGGTGATTTTGTTATGAAAAAAGTTTTTGCATTGTTGCTTGTTTTGGTTATGGCTTTTTCTTTTGCATCCTGTGATGACGAAAAGAAGGCTCCCTCCAAAAATGACAAGTCCGACAAAGTTGTTGTAAGCGAAGAAGTTGCCAAGGGTGGCAAAAAGGAAACTGAAGGCCCCAAGAGAACATCAACTGCTTCCACAAAGCTTTTAAGATACTACGAAGATGTACTTCAGAGCAACAGATTTACACTTAAGATGACATCAACAATGAACAATATGACAAGTGAGGTTATGGTTGTTCGTGACGGAGATATGATGTATTCCGAAAGCAAAGTAAGCTCCATTGTTATGAAGCAGGTTGTGAGAGATGGCAACCAGTACCTTATATATCCCAACGGAAAGATAATAAAGGTCAGCTATCCCGGTCCCATAACTTTGCCCGATGAAGTAAACATTTTAGACAAAAATCAGCTTCAATACTACGAAACCTATGCCAGCTCCGGCACCACAGAGCACAACGGCAAGAGCTACAGCTACGAAGAATTCAGCATTAGCGGCATGAGCATACAGTATCTTTTTGACGGCGACGACCTTAAGTTTGTAAAGCAGAAGGTAGGTCAGCTTGAGCTTGTTTCCGAAATATCGGTTACATACACCGCAGACAGCTCACTGTTTACAGTTCCTTCCGGAGAAATAACCGAAATGCAGGTTCCAAAAATACAGTAATTTACAAAAAAACACGCAGTTTTTAAAAGACTGCGTGTTTTTAAAATTTACAGCAATTTTTTATGTTAACATTTGCGGATTTTTTTGACAAAGAGTATAGATTATGGTATAATTGAAAAAAATTATGTTCAAGGGAAAGAGGTATTTTTATGTCCGAAAACAAAAAGGTAAGATTTACATTTATCGATGGTATCATTGTTCTTGTAATCATTGCGGTAATTGCATTTGTTGGTTACAATTTCTTTGGTAAAGAAGTAGTTCAGAATCAGGCTACATCCGACACATTCGAGATATCCTTCTATATTGAAGAAGCTCCTGATTTTGCTGCCGAAAGTATAGAAGTCGGCTCCGGTGTTACAGATGAAGCCAAGAAGGTTTCTTTGGGTACCATAAAGAATGTGGAAGTGGCAGACTCCGTAACTTTTGGCGGTACTTCCGAAGGTGAAATAGTAAAAACAACCAGAGAAGGATACAAGTCTATAAAGATAACCGCAGAAGTAAGCGGTAACGAGTTTGAACATGGCATCAAGGTTGCAGGTAATGAATATGTTGTGGGTCACTCCATGACCATATATGCCGGCAAAGCTAAGCTCTACGGAAGAATTTCCGGTCTTCAGAAGAAGTAAATCTCTTTTTTATGATGAATTAATGAAAAGGAGGTTTGAAAATTGACGGAGCAAAGTGTTACAATGTTTGTTCTTCTGTGGCTTAAGAAGCTACTTATGACCTATGAAGAATCTGTAATATACAATCTTATTTTGCGAATGGGCAACAAGGTTAAGGGCATATTCCAAAAGAGCCTTGTGCGCAATTTGTTTGTAAGAAAAACCAAGTATGAAGAAGGCTACGAAGTGTCTTTCTTCTATTCCGTTTTGGGTAAACTTCTGAGTGCAATAGTAAGAGTTTTGAAATCGGTCTACAATTTCTTTGAAACTCGCTTACGAGGCGGTATCGTAAGATGTGTATTTGATGCTTTCCACGACAGGGGTTACTTCAAGTTTGAGTACCTGCTCGGACTTTTTGTTGCCTTTATGCTGATAGTGCCTCACGAATTTTGGAACAACATATATGCCGTGGCTATGGCGGTAGGTTTTGGAATGTTGTATCTGTTGGTTTACCTTTCCGGCAAGAGAAGTTTTGGTTTTAATGTCAAAGCAGTACCGGTATCCATGCTGGCATTTCTGGCATCAATTGTCCTGGGTATAATCACCACTCCCAATCTTACAGACGGTTTAAGAATAGCGTTGTTTTATATATCATCTGTAGTGTTTGCCTATGTAGTGTACGGAAGTATAAGCGAGGTTAAAAACCTCAAGGTTTTTGTAAGCCTTATCATAGGTGCCTTGGTTGTAATGTGTCTCTATGCTTTGTATCAGAATCATGTTGGCGTGGCGGTAGACGTTCGCCTTACAGATATTACGGCAAATTCCGGTATGCCCGGCAGGGTTTACTCCACCATGGCAAATCCCAACAATTTTGCCGAGATAATAATACTTGTAGTTCCCTTTATATATGCAATGATACTGTGCAGTGAAAAGAAGCTTTCAAAACTGATATTTATTGCGGTTTTGGGCCTTACACTTGCAGTGCTCGCCATAACATACTCCCGTTCCTGCTATGTTGCACTTGCAATAGCAACGGTTGTGTTTGTAATGATATACGATTGGCGTCTTATTATTCCTTTGGCGCTTCTGGCACTTGTTTGCATACCATTTTTGCCGGAATCCATTATGAACAGAATATTCACCATAGGTTCACTTACAGATTCCTCCAACACCTACAGAACATATGTATGGGAGGGTGTAATAAACCTCATCAAAGACAACGGCATTGCCGGCATAGGCATTGGCCCCGAGGCCTTTGTAAGCACATATCCCAAATATGCCGACTCAAGAGCTCTTACGGTTATGCATTCTCATATGCTCTACATGGAGATTTTTGTTGAACTTGGTATCCTTGGATTTTTGGGCTTTATGGGATATATGTATTCATCCCTCAAAAAGGCATTTTCCCTGGTTAACCGCACCGACAAAACCCTAAGATGTATGATTATTGCGGGCATAAGCTCCTTTGCAGGCATAAGCTTCACAGCTTGCGTTGAGTATATATGGTTCTATCCAAGAGTGATGTTTGTATTCTGGATTGTTCTGGGCTTGCTCCTTGCGGTAACCCGTATAGCCAAAAAGAAAGCGGAGTAATTTATATGAATATTCGTGATTTTATGACAAATTCATTTGCCGTTTTGAGAGGCATGGTAAACAAATTTAAATTTAAGAAAAGCGGTTCCCTTCTTCGAATGGAGAAGGGAGTTCGCATTTGGAAAAACAAAGGCGAGATAACAGTGGGTAACAGAGTGCTTTTGCATCGCTACTGCAAGCTGAGTGCCTATGGCTGTGAAGGTGTGTCCAAAATTGTAATAGGCGACAACACCTATATTGGAGACCGCACTGAAATTCACGCAGGCCTTTCTGTAGAGATAGGAAGCGGATGTGACATATCTTGGGATTGCAACATACTTGACAGAGACTATCACAAGCTGTGCTCCGACAAGGAAGTTTGCAAGAGTGTAAAGATTTGCGATAATGTGTGGATAGGTTGTGGTGCCACAATTCTCAAAGGTGTAACAATCGGCGAAGGTGCGGTAGTTGCTGCCGGCGCCGTAGTTACAAAGGATGTTCCCCCAAAAACTCTTGTTGCGGGAAATCCTGCCGTAGTTATTAAAGAAGATATATACTGGAAGCCCTGATAGGCTCTATCCCTTTGAAAGGAGGTACTTTGGCATGGCAAAGAAGAATATTGCAGGAGCAATAGGGTCTGTTATGTTTATCATGATAGCCTCCAGACTTCTGGCTCTTTTCAGCTCACAGATATATATGTCGGTATTTGGCACCGACAGTATTTACATCAATATATACTCCTACGCGGTAAATATACCCAATATCATATTTACCTGCATAGGTACCGCACTTTCTACAGTGGTTGTGCCTTTGTATGTGGGGCACAAGGCTTTGGGCGAAGAGGACAAGGCAAGGGAGTTTGCAAACAACATTATAACCATTGCAAGCATACTTACCCTTGTGGTAATAGGCATTTCTGTAGTTATATCGCCTGTTCTTGTTGATTTTACAGGGTTTTCAGAAACAACCAAGGGAAAGGCCTATGCCACAAAAGCCCTTATGATAGTAATGCCGGTTATGCTTTTTTATGCGTGGAATTACATTTTTCAGGGTATGCTCCAGGCAGACGGAAAATATCGCCTGCCTGCATTTGTCAGTGTGCCGAGCTCTTTGGTTGTTATAATATATGTGCTGGTTTTCGGCGAACGCTTTGGCGTAACAGGACTTCTGATAGCCACAATAGCAGGCTTGTCCTTGCAGGCATTTATACTCATTCCGCCTCTTGTCAAGGGCGGATACCGATACAGACCGCGTCTTAATCTTAAAGACCCCGACATAGTAAAAGCGGCAAAAATGACAGTGCCTGTGCTTATAGGCGTTGGCTCCTATCAGATAAATATGCTCTTTAACTCCACCATGATAGCCCGCTATGATGCCACAATGGTTACACTCATAACCTTTGTGCAAAACATCACAATTCAGCTGGTGGTGTCTATATCTTATTCCGTAACTGCTGTAATGTATCCAAAGCTTTCGGAATGTGTTGCCAAAAATGATATGCCGGGCTATAAGGATCAACTCGGCAATGTGCTGAAATCTGTTATGGTGCTTTTAATACCCATTACTGCAGGTTACATAAGTGTGCGCGGCCCTCTTCTGGACTTCCTTGTGGGCTGGGGCAAGGTGCAGGCTTCCTCGGTAAGCAGAGCAGAAGTGTTTTTGTCTTTGTATGCCATCGGTGTTGTTGGCATAGGATTTAAGGAAATTATGGACAGAGCCTTCTATTCCCTGAAAAACACCTGGATTTCCGCGGTAAACGGCTTTGTTATAATGGGCATAAATGTGGTTCTCACTCTTGTATTAAGACATTTTCTGGATGCATACGGCATTCCTCTTGCATACTCCATTGCATCCTTGGTAGGTGTGTTCAACCTTATGTTTATCCTAAGAATTAAAATAGGCTCTTATGCACCGGGTATGTTAAAGGAGGTTGCAAAGGCGGTCATCTGTTCCTTGATAATGATGGGTGCGGTGTGGCTTACCTCCAAAGGCGTGTCAAAAATTTTTGCCGGCGAAGGTCTTGTAGACAAAGTTATTGTGCTGGGTGTTCCCGTAGTTGCGGGTGTCCTTGTATATGCAGTGTCCGGATACGCCATAGGCATAGAGGCCATAAGATTTTACTCCGGCAAGATACTTAGCAAACTGAAGAGAAGCAAATAAAAACAACAGGGAGAGATAACCGTGAATGTTTTGTATCTAATAAACTACGCCGGAAGTGCCGGTACGGAAAAATATGTTCACAATCTTGTAGAAGCCCTTCACGGCAAAAAGGCAAATTGCCATCTGGCATATAATATAGGGGGCAAGCTCTCCGATGACCTGAAGGCTATGGGTGTTCCTACACTTCAGCTGGAGATGAAGCATCCATTCCATACCAAGGCTTCAAAGATATTGGGCAATTATTGCAGAGAAAACAATATAGATGTTGTGCACACTCAGTATCCCAGAGAAAACATCATTGCCCTTCGTGCACGCAAATACTGCAAAAATCTCAAAGTTGTGTATACAAGCCACCTGGTTGTAGGCTGCAACAAGCTGTGGCAGATAATAAATAAAATAATTACAAAGAACAACCACAAGGTAATTGCCGTGTGCAACATCGGCAAGGAAGTTCTTGCTAAGAATGGTTTTCCCCGAGAAAAAACAGAGGTGATTTTTAACGGAATTATCCCTTGCAAAAATACGGATGTAAACCAAGACTTAAAAAAAGAACTTGGCATCGATGAAGGTGACTTTGTAATAACAACCCTCACACGTTATCACTATCTTAAAGGTGTGGACTATCTTGTGGAGTCTGTGGCAGAGCTGAAAAAAATGACAGATCGCAAGTTCAGGCTGCTTATAGTAGGTGAGGGCGAGCTTAAGAGCGAAATCGAAGCTCTTGTAAAAGAAAGAAACCTGCGTGACTGTGTATATATGCTTGGCTTCAGAGACGATACGGCAGATATACTTGGCATAAGCCATATGTACATCAACAGCTCAAAAAGTGAGGCATTGTCCTTTGCAATACTCGAAGCCATGAATGCTTCATTGCCTATTGTTGCCACCAATGTGGGCGGTAACGGCGACCTTGTATCAAAAGAAAACGATTGCGGTATTTTAGTGGAATATGGCAACACCAAGGAAACTGCCGAGGCAATGATGAAAATTATGGAAGACGATGATTTAAGACAAAGATATTCTCAGAATGCCCACAAGGCGGTTTGTACACAGTTTAATCAGGAAAAGCTTATAGAAAAAACCTACGAAATGTATAAATAGAAGAAGGTGTTTCAGTTGAAGGTAATGCATATGATAAGCGGCGGTGACAGCGGTGGAGCAAAAACCCACCTCTTTGCATTGCTGGATAAGCTCAAATATAAGTGTGACGTTGTGGTCGCCTGCCTTATGAAGGGTGTCTTTTACGAAGAAATTCTGGAAAAAGATATAGAAACCGTGCTTTTTGAGCAAAAAAGCAGATTGGATCTGAGCGTTCTCGGCGACATCAGGAAGTTTATGAAGGAAAGAAATATTGAGCTTTTACATGTTCATGGTGCAAGAGCCAATTTTATTGCAATGTTTCTAAAAAAACATCTTTCCATACCCATAATCACAACTATGCACAGTGATTACCTTCTTGATTTTGACTCCTTTCTTAAAAAGCTTATCTTTACAAACTTAAATAAAATATCACTTAGAAAAATAAACTATTTTATAGCCGTTTCCGACAATTTCAAGGAAATGCTTATAGACAGAGGCTTTAGCCCCAATAACATTCATACCGTGTACAACGGCATGGACTATTCTCTTGTGCCCCAAAACCCCACAAGCCGTGAGGATTTTGCCGCAAAATATGGCCTTGATACCGACGAAAGCCTCACCTATGTGGGAATCGCCGCAAGATTTGACAAGGTAAAGGGTGTGGATATATTTATCCGCGGTGCTGCAGAAGCCTTGAAGACAAACCCGAACTTACGATTCCTCATAGCCGGCGATGGAGTGGAAGGTGACAACCTCAAAGCCCTTGCAAAGGAGCTTGGAGTTTCTGGCAAGATTATTTTCCTTGGCTATGTAACAGATATATATGGATTTTTAAATTTTATAGATATCAATACTCTTACATCATTAAACGAAAGCTTTCCCTATTCCATGTTGGAAGGCTGTGCCATGAAAAAGCCCATGGTTGCAAGCCGCGTGGGAGGTATTCCCGACCTTGTTTCCAATGGCGAAACAGGTTATCTCTTTGACAGCTGTGACTACAAGGGCTTTGCTCAAAAGATACTTTTTATGGCAGATAACCCCAATCTTATAAAAGAGTTGGGCGAAAATATATATGTTAAGGCCACCACTCGTTTTTCATCGGAGGCACTTGCCAACGACCATATGAGCATATATCATAAGGTAATTGCCGATTACAACGATTCCAAGAAATATGACTTTATATTAAGCGGATACTACGGCTTTAACAACAGTGGTGACGATGCCTTGCTTATGGCCCTTATCAATGATCTTAAAGAGCAAAAAGAAGATGTGCGCATAGGTGTACTTTCTTCAAACCCAATGCAGACAAAAAAACGCTACAAGGTGGATGCCTTCAAGCGCTTGTCGCCGTTTCAGTTAAGAAAGCTGTTTAAAAATTCCAAGGTGCTTCTTTCCGGTGGCGGTTCTCTCATACAGGACGAAACCAGTTCCAAGTCACTCTGGTACTATCTGTATATCATAGCTCTTGCCAAAAAACTCAGGATGAAGGTTATGCAGATAGCCAGCGGTATTGGTCCTGTAACAGGTAAATTAAATCGCAAGATTACCGCAAAGACCATAAACAAAAATGTAGATATCATAACTCTTCGTGAGGAAAAATCTTACGATGAGATAAAGAGCATGAATATAAACACCCCTGTTACAATAACTGCCGATCCGGCACTTTCTCTGTGTCCGGCTTCCGACGAAATGGTGGAGGCATTTTTAGAGAAAAACGGTGTGCCCAAGGGTGACTATATATGCGTTGCCTTAAGAGAATGGAAAAACGCATCCCGTGATTTTGAGGCTTCTATGGCATCAGCTCTGGATGATATCCACGAAAAATACGGCAAAAATATCGTCTTTGTGCCCATGCAATACCCTGCCGACCTTGCAATATCCGAAAGCATAGCGGGCAAGATGAAAAATGAAGCCTATGTGCTTAAAACTCCTGCTACCATCAGCGAGGTTATAGGTGTAATAGGCAAATCCAATCTTGTAATTGCAATGCGCCTGCATTCCCTTGTGTATGCTATTTCCTGCGGTGTAGGCATCATTGCCATAAAGTACGATCCCAAGATAGATGGCTTTATGGAGTATTTCAGACAGTCTTACATTGCCGATGTTGCAACCATTACTCACAAAGAGATGTGCGATCTTGCAGACAGATATTTTGCCGAAGCAGACAAAAACCAAACCGAGATTCTTTGCCGCGAAATGAAAGAAAAGGCAAAACTAAATGCTGTGCTTGCCGTGGAACTCTTGGGCAAATGCAATTGATATTATTGAGGTTAGCATGAAAACACTTATTGAACTTTTTGACGAGTGTCAATTGGAAAATATAATAGCAGGTCTTAGCTTTGTACCACAGAAAATAATCTTTGTGGGCTTTAATAGTGTTATGACTAAAAAACGCATTGAGGATGTGGAAGGGCTTTTTACCTCCAAGGGAGTTGAGGCTGAATTTTCCTACGAATTTGTAGGAAGATACAATTATGATGAAGTGGAAAACAGACTCATTGACATTCTTAATGCAAATGAGGATTGTGTTTTTGATATTACCGGAGGCAGTGATGTTGTTCTTGCGGCTATGGGAGCTGTAGCTTCTAAAAATAATATTCCTATGATACGCTTTGACATTAAGTCCGGTAAGTTTTTAAGAGTGAAAAACTGCGACAAAATTGCCGACCCAAAGAAGGTGGCTCTGTCCTTTGAAGAAACGGTTTTACTAAACGGAGGAGCTGTTGTAAATAAGTCTGATGATGACTTTGAGTGGGAGCTTACAGAGGACTTTAAAGAAGATATAGAAAAAATATGGGATATTTGTCGTGCTGATTGTGCAGAGTGGAACAAGCAGACAAATATGTTGGGGGCTTTTGAACAACAGAACGAATTTGACAAAAGTCTTACTGTAAAAACCAACAGAAAAAGAATATCTGTAAACCGACAGTTTATGGACACACTCAGCAAAGCTCAATTGATATGTGACTACACCGAAAGTGGCGAGTGGCTGTCCTTCAGATACAAAAACGATGCCGTTCGCCGTACCCTCATAAAGGCAGGCAACGTTCTGGAGCTGTATACCTATATGCTTCTTGGTGAGGTTACAGAGGAAGAACCCTCTTTTTACGATGACATCCTTACCGGTGTTGTGGTGGATTGGGATGGCGTGGTGTACCGGGAGTACCGCCGACCTGCCGACACCCAAAATGAGCTTGACATTGTGGTTATGCGTGATGTGGTGCCCATATTTGTTTCCTGCAAAAATGGCGAGGTGCATAAGGAAGCCCTCTACGAGCTTGACACCGTTGCAGATAAATTTGGCGGAAAATATGCCAAAAAGGTGCTTGTTTCCACCTATGTTACCTTTAATGAAAAGGGCAAAAAGCATCTTGAAACCCGAGCAAAAGACATGAAAATAGAGCTTGTACATGGTGTGCACAAGCTCTCAAAAGAAGAGTTTAAAGTTTTACTGAAAAATAGATTGCGATAAATTTATATTTTGGAATACATCCGATACAAAATCCTTTTCTTTCGGACACCTTATCCGGGATAAGGATTTTTTCTTTATTCCGCCATAATGGTATTTTCAAGATAATCTGTTGCCAGCTTCATCTGCTTCATACAGCTTGTGCCGTAGTCTGTAAGCTCTTCGCTCTTTCTGTTGCGGGCAATGTTTTCTGTGGGTATACCGCAAAGGTTCATGTGATATTTTGCGGTAAGAGGATATGGAAGCCCCACCTCTGTAAAGCCGAATGTACCAATTACAGACTGCACCAGGTCAGCTTTTTTAGGCTCATCTTTATAGTTTTTGCACATCCACGCATAGAGCTTTGGATGATAGTTTGCCATTATACCGCAGTAGCCGTGAGCACCGTTGCGTATGCTTTCCAATAGGGTCTGGCAGTTTGCGTTAAGGAGCTTGAATTCGCTTCCTTCAAGTATTTTGCATCTTTCTGCCATGACAGATGCATCACAGCAGGTGTCCTTCATATAGTGGAATCTGCCTGTGGATACGCACCACTTGAGTATCTTGGGTGTCACAAGTCTTTTGTAGGGATGGGGGCATTCGTAAAGACCAAGCTTTGCTTCGGGGGGAAGCTTGGCTATAAGCTTTTCGGCGTTTTCGATAAACACATCGTCACCTTCGTTGTTGGGGTCAAGGCGATTTGTTATAAGTATAAGTGCATCTGTGCCGGATTTCCACACGGCGTTAAGCTCCTTTGCCTGGTCTTCCAAGGAGTCGCTTGTGTGTCCGGAGGATACCACAACAAATTCCTTGCCGGAGGCTTTTTCCAGCTCTTTTGCTCTTTGGTATACCACGCGGTTAAGCTCTGCCTTTTCTTCAAGGGAAAGGAAGAATATTTCGCTGGATTGGCACACGGAAAATATGCCGTTAAGTCCTGCTTCAAAATACCAATCCACATATTTTACCGCTGTATCGTAGTCTATACTTCCGTCTTTTTTGTAGGGGGTTATCATTGTTGGGAAAATGTACATAGCAGATCATCCTTTTTAAAATGTTATTATATTTGTTCCCTGAGGAAGGATGCTATCCTTAAAGACAGCATTCACTCCTTGGGGGATTTCTGTTTTAATATATATTTTTCCGTTTTCCTTTCGCCAATCTACGGCAATTCTTCCTCTTACAGTGTCAATGTGACCTTTGGCGTAGGATAAGTCTTCAAAGAATACGGGTTTTATCTCAACCTTTTCATATCCCGGTGCGGCAATGTTTATGCCAACGGCAGTTTTCATAAGATATGACATAAAGTGAGAGTACATATGATGATTTTGAGAAAGGTTCATATCCCACATTTCGTAAAGTGTTGTAACACCGCTTTCAAGCCAGTCCATATAAGAGGGATAACCCTTGGCGGTTATTATCTTGAACGCATATTCGGAAAGTCCGCACATATCCAGTGCTTCGTAGAGGTAACGAAGTCCTACCATTCCGCAGGTGTGGTGGAAGTTTTCCTTTTCCACAAGGGCTTTGAGCTGGCATTTAAGGGGTTCCAAGTCATTATAAAGTCCAAAGAATATTGTCATTGCCACAGCGGTTTGCTTGTCAATGGTGCATCTGCCTTCTTCGTCTATGTAAGCATCTATATAGGCTTTTTTCTTCTGCTCATACATTTCCCTGAGCTTGGATGTATCCTGACCGGCAAATTCTTTGGCAAGTATGGTAACACCTATGAACTTTGTCTGAAGTATTGCATTTACCACATAAGATTTAACCCATTCTTCTCTTGCCTCGGGACCTGCCCAATCGTCAAGACCATATTCCTCGCCGTATTTTGTTTCTATAAATTCCAGATATTTTTCAAAATAGGGTATGGACTCGATAAGGGGCTTTTTATCTGCTGTGTGTATGTAAAGTCTGTAGGGTATTTCAAACAGTATGCCGTCGGACACAGGTCCGTTACCCCAATTGTAACCCCATTCCGGTGTTGGAATTGTACCGGGGAGCTGACCTGATGGCTTCATGGCGTCGTATATGTCAATGAGCCATTTTTTAAGAAGGTTTTCCATTTCAAAGTCTGTAAGGAATTGTTCCATAGAGCTTTGGGAGTCGTTGCACCAACCCAGTTTCTCTCTTGTGGGACAATCTGTTATGGAGTAGAATGTGTTGGAATAAGTTGACATTATACCCATGTCAAAAAGGCAGTTGAGGTCATAGTCGGAACATTCAAAGTGTGAACGACGCTTTATGTCCTGATGGGTAAATATACTGCAGATTTCAATGTCATCTGCACTTTTTATTCCGCTGACCTCCACATATCTGAAACCGTGGTATGTAAACATTGGAGACCAGGTAAATTCCTTGCCGGAGCATATTATTTCATCATACTGAATTTTTTCGCAGGTAGGATAGTGGTACGTGGCGGCGTCTCTGTCATCGGGTTTGTTGTCAGCGGTAATTGCCTCTGTGTGATAGAGCGTTATTTTCTGTCCGGATTCGCCTTTCAGTTTCACTCTGGAGTAACCGGAAATGTTCTGACCGAAATCATAGATAAAGGTGTTATCGGTGGTTTTTAGTACATCCACCGGAGTATATACACCACATTCACGAATTGGCTCGCATGTACATTCTCTCATTATTCCCTTGGGAGGATTTGTATCTGTAATTGCATTTTCCCATAAGGAGTCGTCAAAGCCCACATTGTATACATTTTCGTCGTGGAGACGGGCGTCGAAATTTTCGCCGTGTCTTAACTGATTGTAGGTGACAGCACTGTGAGAAATGCATTTCCAACTGCTGTCTGAGGTAACATATTCTTTGCCGTCTATTTCCAATTTCAGTATAAATTTGGGGTTATCTCGCCAATCGGCATTGTTCCAATGCCAGGCGGTTTCAATGCTTTCGTTGTAAAATCCGTTGCCAAGGTGTACTGCTATGACATTTTCGCCTTCTTTAAGGAGAGGTGTTACATCATAGGTGTTGTACCACAAGGTTTTTTCGTAGTGGCTTACAGGTGCGGTAAACAGGTCGACGGATATTTTTTTGCCGTTTATGTAGCAATAGCCCATACCGAGGCAACAAATGTATATTTTTGCCTCTTTGATATTGTCGGATAAAATGAAGCTTTTCCTGAATATTGGGGAAGAAGTTGCATCATTTTTGTTAAAGGGCAGAGAAGTTTTGATAAAGCTGATATTGGTAAATGGCATGGCAATTCTCCTTATGCAGTAATAATATATACTTAAATCTTAACACAGCTTCAAAACCCTGTCAACAAGCAATTATTATTGTAATGTGAAAAAAACTATTGCAAAATGGATTAATTTGTGTTAAAATACCTTTATATGAATATGAAAAACATAGATGGAGGTGTCTTTTAAATGGTAAATACTATAATCACAGTGGTACACGCAGTACTCGCACTTGTGTTGATAGCGGTTGTTTTATTACAATCCGGTAAATCTGCAGGCCTTTCCGGTTCTGTAGGCGGTGGTGCAGAAACATTCTTCGGTAAGAATAAGGCAAAAACACTCGATGGTATGTTAGAGAAGCTTACAGCAGTTCTTGCATTTCTCTTCATAGTTACATCTTTGGTGCTTGCTATTCTTGAAAAGAACCCCGTTGCCTAAGCATAAAAAATTAAACCCGTAGATTCCACAAGGAATTTACGGGTTATTTTTTTAGCGTTTTTTGTGTTTCAGTATTTTGAACAGCTCGTCTCTTTCGCGGTAGGAGCAATTGCTGTTTTCGGCAATGTGGGCTTCCATGTTAAGTACACAATCCTTGGTGTCCGAGTAATTGAGCGAGGACAGAAGCTTTGAAAGCTTCTTTGCTTCCATAGGCTCCAGGGGTGTAGGTTTGGAATTGTTCGATGCTATTTCCGGAGCAAGATTTACAAGCATCTGTTTGAATTCTTCCTCGGAATATATGCCGGCAAACTTGTAAAGCATACGGCTCATATTTACAAAATCCTTCATGTAGGCGGTAACAAATCTGTTTGCAAGGAAGGAGAGCATATTCTCTTCCTTGGTGCAGAAGGTTACATTCTTTAACGAGCTTTCAATTGCTGTTTTAAACAATTGGTGATGTCTGCCCTGACCTTCGAAAATCACTGTGGTGTTAAGAGGGAGTTTTTCCATATTTACCTTGTAGGGAAATCGTATGCAATAAACAGAATTTGTCACTCCGCAGGACAAAACCGAAGAATCATATTTCCGTGAAAAGTGGCATAGTATTTTGTTTCGTATGGAAAATTCCTTTATAAACTCGCTGTATGCGCTAAGCTCGGAATCGTTGCAGGATATAAACAGTATATCCGCATTTCGTATGGCGGCGTCCTCAGTTGTGTAGGCACTTATACCAAGAGCCGAAGCGCAAGAAGCTGCTTTTGTCACATCATTGCAGTATACGCCGTCAATGTATATTCCGTTTAAAGGATAGTTTGGGGCGTTTTTAATCATATTGGCAAGGCTGAGAGAATCTTTGCCTATGCCAAGGAGTACTGCGTTCATCAATTGTCAATCCTTTCCTATGACCGCAGGCGTTGTAAGATAGTCCATAGATGCAGTTTTGGGTATACAAAGAGCAGCAAGGTCTGTTGCCGTTATATCTTGCAAAAGCATTTCGCTGTTTTCCTGCGATGAATTTGTTATTTTGGTTATCACTTCAATATTGGCATTTTTCTTTATGCTTTTAAGGATTTTTGCGCCTTTTTCGTTTAATGCAAGCACTCGCACATATTGGGGGGAAGGGGCATCCTCAATGCCCAGTACGGCACAGAGAAGTACTCTTCGTATACGGTGTGCAGTGTAACGCTTTGTGGTGCAGGCATTTACAAATTCTTCAAAGGTGGTGCATTCTTTGCTTTTGGAAATAAGTCTTGCGGCAAGGCCTTCTTCCATGCCGGCAATGGAACTTAAGCTGTCTTCTTTTGCCGTTCTGAAAAATCCCAAAATAAATGAAGATATATTATTAATATCATATATTTCGTCACTTGTACATAGGGAATAATCGCTTTTTTTGTCGCCACGAAGTATATTTTGGCGAATGGCTGTGGCACTTTGAAATTTGCCTTCCAGCTTTGTGGAATGATAGTCGCCTTCACGCTTTTCTATGTGGACTTTAAGGGATGGATTTATATTCTCTATTGCACTGAGATAGGCAATACCCAATGTGGCGTTTGGCGCAGTGATTTCCCTTGGCAAATCGCCAAGTATTGCTTTAAGGGCCTTCTCGGAAGCGGCAGGGTAGCCCATGCCGTCTTTCAGGGCTTGGTTGAGAGCTTCTTTGTAGTTTTCCGGTTCTTTTGCTTTGAGCTTTGCCACAGACAAAAGAAGCTCTTTGTCGCTGCATTCACTGCCAAAGGCAATACCCTCGGAGCCAATGGCGGATATTATCTCCACAGCACCTCGTGCAAACACATCGGCAGATTGCAGCACATAGCACACCGGAAGCTCCAGCACAAGATCTGCGCCGTTTTCTACGGCGGCTTTGGCTCTTGTCCACTTGTCATAGATTGCAACATCGCCACGCTGAACCATGGAACCGCTCATTATACAAACAATGGCATCGGTGCCTGTTTTGGCTTTTGTTTGCTCTATTAAATATTTGTGTCCCGTGTGAAATGGGTTAAATTCTGATACTATTGAAAAAAATTTCATTTTTTTCTCCTTTTTTTGAAAAAAGTGCTTGACAAATGCATACAAAGTGTGTATAATAGTCAATGTTGATTCGGTTCGCACCATTAGCTCAGTTGGTAGAGCACCTGACTCTTAATCAGGGTGTCCCGGGTTCGAGTCCCTGATGGTGCACCAGAAAAAGCATTCACGGAAGTGAGTGCTTTTTTGTTTTATAGCACAAACTTTCAAGTACCAATCAGCGTTCGCGTACCGCTCCGCTTCTTGGCAGGGACTCTCGGCTACAAAACGATTCACAGGATCGTTTTGTTTACGCCTCGTCTGATGGTGCACCAAATAGAAAATGCATTCACGTTTACGTGGATGCTTTTTTTATTTGGTGCACCCATAATTAAGAGGGACTCGAACCCTGAGAGGGCATTTTGTGTTTAGAAAAATATGCCGGGGGCATATTTTTTAGCAAAATGGTGCGCAGCCCGGTACCGAAGCCCGTAGGGCTTGGGTGGGCAAGCAGGTAATCTGCGAAGCAGATTGGTCCCTGATGACCAACGAGGAACATGTAAAACAAAGTATAATTTATTTTACATCATATTATTTTTACATTCTACCACAATTTTAAGTTTTTTGCAAATTAATAATTTTTTAAAATAAATATGGGAGCAAAATAATTTTTGTTGAGTTATTTTGCTCCCATATTACATTATTTCGATTTCGGTTTAAAAACTATTGAGCAAAGCATACCAAACACTATTGCTGCGGCAATTCCTGTACTTGTGCCGGTTATTCCTCCTCCGAGAACCCCGAGCCAGCCCTTTTGGTCTACCAGCTTTTGGGCGCCCTTTGCCAGCGAATAGCCAAAGCCTATAATAGGTACCGTAGCACCACTGTTTGCAAACTTTACAATGGGTTCATACAGTCCCAAGGCGGTCAGCACAACTCCGGTTATGACATAGGAAACCATTATTCTGGCAGGACTCATCTTGGTTTTGTCTATAAGAACCTGAGCTATCATACACAAAAATCCGCCCACCAAAAAAACATATATAAATTTCATAGTATCATCCTTTTTTGTATTTTCAATTGGATTTGCAAGAGCGCAAGCCCACAGCGTGGGCAATGCCTATTACACTTTCTCCCAGCTGATAGGTGGTGGGGCTCATAAGAGCTCCGGTACACACCAGAAGCATTTTGACTATGTTTCCTTTTTTCAGTTCTTTGCAAAAGTGTCCGCAAAATACGCTTGCAGAGCATCCGCATCCGCTTCCGCCGGCACCTGTGTTCTGAGCTTTGGGGTCAAATATCATAGAACCGCAATCACTGTGGACTTTCGATATGTCTACCCCTTCTCTTTTGCAAAGCTCCACTACAAGCTCGCTTCCTACAATGCCCAGATCTCCTGTTACTATATAGTCATAATCCGTTGGCTTGAGAGAAAGGTCTTTTAAATGAGTAATAATACAATCTGCCGCCGCAGGTGCCATTGCCGCACCCATATTGGCAGAATCCTTTACGCCAAAATCAACCATTTTGCCTGTGGTTATGCTTTCTATGGCAATGTCTGATTTTTCACTTGTAAGTATCACTGCACCGCTTCCGGTTACTGTCCATTGGGCGGAGGGAGTGCGTATTGCTCCGTATTCCAACGGAAAACGGTATTGCTTTTCGCTGGCGCAGAAATGACTTGAAGTTACTGCAAGTACATTTTTTCCGTAACCGGCATCTACCATAATCCCTCCAAGTCCCATAGACTCTGCCATGGTAGAGCAGGCACCGTAGACTCCGTAGTAGGGGATTCCCATATTTTTAAGTCCAAATGAGCTGGCAGTGCATTGATTTAATAAATCACCTGTAAATACATAGTCGACATCGTTGGAGGT
>JAEIGA010005365.1_pt1 | contig 19628 bp, 15 predicted proteins | sample 9270691 | NCBI WGS metagenome assembly JAEIGA01 (sample SAMN17057246, study PRJNA624740) | gut metagenome | biome: biome; isolation source: fecal sample | host: Bos grunniens | place: China: Xizang | collected 2019 | reverse complement strand
GTTGATATAGAACTGATACTCCCATTCGCGTCCTACTATTGGTAGCGACTGGATTTTTGTTAAGTTTATATGGTAAAACCATAGTACTGATAGCACTTTTGCTAGTGCGCCCTCGTCGTGAGGCAGTGTGAACACCACAGATGCTTTGTCTACAGTTTTGTCTTTTAAGTAATCTTCGGCAGTCCATGGGTCTGCCACAATAAGGAAACGTGTAAAGTTTCTTTTGTTGGTTTCTATACCTTCTGCCAAAATTTCCAATCCATAGATTTCTGCGGCAAGTTTGCTACAGATGGCAGCTTTACCCATAATACCTTGTTCTGCTATCATTTTGGCACTTGCTGCAGTATCTTCCGCCTCAACTGCTTTTAGGTTTGGATATTTTGAAAGAAAATCTTCGCATTGCATTAACGCCATTGGATGAGAAAGCACTTCTGTGATGTCTGAAATCTTTTGTCCTGGCATTGCTACTAGATTGTGCTCTATGCGAAGTTTTGTTTCGCCAAGAATTGTTAAACCACTCTCTTTTAGCATATTGTGATTTGGAAGAAGACTTCCTGCTATGGTATTTTCTATGGCTACTGCGCCAAGAATAGAGTTGTCTTTCTTTATTGTAGCAAACAAATCTTTAAATGTGTCGCACGCTATTGTTTCTACACCTGTTTCTTTAAAGAACTGACGGGCTGCGATGTCGTGAAAACATCCTGCTACTCCCTGAATGGCTACTTTTTTCATAAGGCTATAAAATTAAAAAATCCCGCTCTAAAAGAACGGGATTCAATATATTTGATTAATTATTTTCTTTCACTTACATACATCAAAACCCGTTCTACTTTGTGATAAAGTAAAAAAAGTAATAAAAATATGTAAAGAATCTATTCATGTCTTGTGCATTAAAAACGTTACAAATGTACGGCATTTTTTTTTAAATGCAAGCGATTATGCAATTTTTTTGACAATTTATTAATTATTTGGAGTAAAAACCATCATATAAAATGGAACTCCACTATTATTTAAGTATACTGAAAGTTCTACTTTAGTATTTGTATTACCATTAGATGTGGTAATAAGTTCTAATTTACCATCTGCAATTAGTTTACCAACAATTGTTCTTAACTCTTTTGAAGAGTTTATGTAATCATTAAGCACTTTATCTACCGCATCAATCTCTTCGTCGGTAGGTTGTGATAGCCACTCTCCTCCAATTTCAGGCATATCATATTTTGTAGATAGTTCATTGTATGCATTTACATAGTTATAAACTAACTTTTGATATGTCACGTCTGTTGCATTGTCAATTGATTCTTTAAATCCTTCTGATACCTTAATAAGTTTTTCTGCTGAGTTAAAGTCGTAAACTGCAGTTACTTCTTTACCTGAAGAAAATGTACTCCAACTTTGAGAATTTAATTGATAAACAAGTGAGTTGCCTTCTTCTAATATTGCTTTACCTAAGTTTTTTTCAACAACATCTTTTGAGTTGCCCCATAGAAATTTGTGTACATCTGGTTGTTGCACAGAGAAGACTTGCTCTTTAACTGCACGAACATCTTCTGAAGTATAGTAATAAACTATTTCTACTTTCACATTAACTTCTGTGCATGATCCATCTAACTTAGCCCATGTTTTATATTCATTACCATCTTTTGAGTAGTTATCTGATAAAATCTGATTATTGTTTACATACCAAATTACTCTCTGATCACGATAACCTGGTGTTGGCATTGTAGTTTCTTCTACTTCAAACTCTACCCATTGGCCGTTAACTAAGATTTCTGGATCTGCTTCAATAGAAGACAAATTGCTTGCTTGAGGTTTTGTTGGTTCATTATCGTTTACACAAGATGCTAAACCCAAAACTCCTAACACTAATAATAAAAATTTAAACTTTTTCATAACATATATTTTTAAATTCGGCGCAAAGGTAATGATAATTTCTGCTCAAATGTTAAAATCCTGATTATTTTACAAATTATTAAACCTATAGCTGCGTAATGTTAAGGATATAAAAACTGCTAGCAAGTGTAGATATACAAGCTAGCAGCTTGATGTATTTAAAGTAATCTACAAAGCAGAGATTGCATTATTCAACCACTCAAAACGGCGAATAAGCCAGTTTTTCATGTTTTGAACTTCGCTTTGATACGTGCCCAAAATCTCATTGTTTGGCCATGTATAGTTGTAAAGCGTACCCCATTTGTTGTTGTTTTCAACTGCTGCGTATTGCAAATACTCTGCATTGCGGTTGATTTCTGCAAAAATCTCATTTTGTTTTCCATAAAAATAAGCAAAACGTTCTTTTACAAGACTTACAAATGCAGGGTCCTCAAATAAACGCACATACCAAGGCACACTTTTTACCCAAAAACCTTCTGGGTCTGCAGCTAGCACATGATAATTTATGTTGCCACAAGCAATATCATAGTCCCAAAGTGGTCCCATTGTGAGTTTGCCACCACGAGAAAGGTGCATATAACAACTTGTATCAAATCTAGAATCTGGATTTTTTGTTATCTCATTTATCAAATACCAATCTACAAAAGACAACACGTCCATATATTTGGCGTATCCTTCAATAGGGTCGGCAAAATTATCTGAAAACAACACTTCGTCTATGTAGTTTAGATGATTTACCACATAGGTGTACGCTTCGCTATCCACCTCAACTTCAGGGTCTTTTATGTTTAATCTTTGAGAAATATGAGTTACCTTGAATGTAACATCTTCTGCTGCTGCTTTCATATCTGCTTCTAGAAGATAACCATCGTCGCCCACATTTACTCTATCTTTTGAAATTTTCAGTTGTTCGCACAGTTGATAAGTGCCATTGTAAACGCCATTGAGCACCACTTCCACATAATGAGTGCGTGGAGTATAGTCTAAAGAGCTCAACTCACCCATAAAAAAGGCTATCTCATTACGAATTTGTGTCTTGTCGGTATAGTTTGCAAGAAGTACCCATTCTTTATCTTCTGGTTCGCCAAGTAGAGATACTTTAGAGTCAAACTTCATCTTGTATGGCTTCTTAGCAAAATTCCAAGTGCTATTTCCCCTACCCTTTATTTTCATAGCACTTTCAAAATCTGGCACGCCATTCACATTGTTTGACACAATACGAACACTTCCCTTCACATACTCGTCTTTCGACTCGATAGGTTTCTTATCTTCGGTGTTGATATACACAATTGGAAGTCCTGTGAAATATCTAATAGAAAGTTTGTAGGTAAGTGTTTCGTCTTCTGACACCAGTTTAAGTTCTAAAGGCAGCGAGCAGTCTAGTTCAGTTTCGCCACTCACAACTTCCTCATCACCAAGCATTAACACACCATACGAAGTCTCGTAGGTAGGTATGAATTTTCTATTTTCAAGTATGTAAGAAATAAATGAAGACACCTCATTGTCGGCAGAAATTTCAAAGTTTACATCTTTAAGCAGGTTTCTTGGATTGTTTTCTGCCAAAAATTTAAAACTTAGTAGTTTCATCGGATTTGAAATATCACCTTTTTTAAAGACATAAACTTCACCACTTTCCATTGTGATGATGACGTTGTCTTTGGTGTCTTCTACAATAGACTTAATAATGTTTTTTGGATTGCTACTGTATTGGGTTTCAACTGTTTCTACCACCTCATTTGTAGTAGGGTTGTATATCTCAAATGCATAATAACCTTGGTCGTTTGTAACTACCCTCACAGAATAGCCGTCTCTACCAGCCTCGCCCTGAGGGCCTTGTTCTCCTTGTGGACCCTGTTCGCCATCTTTGCCTACAGCAACAATTGGGTTTGAGTTTTTGTCTAGAAGCGGAACAAATGTTTCACCATTGTCGTAAGACACTGTCCAACACTTGTTTTCATCTATTTTTAGATATGGAGTAACACCGTCGGTTCCATTGATGCCATCTACACCGTTTTCTCCGTCTCTTCCGGAGTTGATTGTAATAGAAGTATTGTCTGAGAAAGTAATCAACCAATCGTTCAACTCTCCTTTTGGCGACACGTCAGTAATGAGTTTACCCGCATTGTAAGCATCTTGTAGCGCCTTTTGAGTAGCTTTTATTTCTTCTATTTCTTGTCTGATTTCTTCAATATCTTCGTCGTAGGTACAAGCAGAAAGCATTGAAACTACCGCACAGAGACTTAAGTAAATGATTTTTTTCATTGGTTGATATTTTCTGTAAAATTAAATTTGTGATTTTTCGTTTATTTATGTTATTCACTTTTTTTATACTCTTCACCAGGGTCATTTAATACCCACTGACCATGATTATAACTGCCCTCGCGCACTAGATAACCAGTAGACCTTAGGCCATCCATAATATTTCTAACCTTTCTTTCACTAATTCCAAGTTCCTTTGACAACTTGGTTCTAGAAATAGAAGGGTTTTCTCTAAGTAGTACAACAAGTCGTGCTGAATCTTCCTTGTTCACCACATCTGGATCAATCTGGACCACATCTGGATCAATCTGGATCACATCTGGATCACTTTCACTAGCAGATGGCCTCCATATTATCACCTTAAAATCTTCATCTTGCTGAAATTCAGGAGTTTTCAATCCATATTTTTCACATTGATTGATAATATCTTCGGTGCCAGTACCCACCTTTTCTATATAACCACTCCAATACATTGGGTCTGCCAGCAACGGATTTGTTGGTAAAGATTTATGTGGACCATGCAACTTCTGCACTGTAAGTCCATAGGGCAATGTGCCTGGATTTAAAATCTCAAGTCTATCCTTGAACAACATCACCTGAACACTTGCATTACTTGTGTAATCTCTATGGCAAATAGCATTCACTATAGCCTCTTTTACTGCATCAATAGGAAGTTCTGGATGTGTTGGAATCTCTGCATTTTCTCCTTGAGAACGAGTTCCTACCCAATTATCAATGCGACTCATCACAAAACTAGTAGCCTGATTTACCAATTCAAACACATCGCCTCTATAAATCTGATAAGACGGCATCGGTTTTTCTACTACATTGCCATAAAATTGCACACACTTTACTTCAGAAGAAATAAAATACTTTTGAGGTTTCTTACCAAAAAGCAAGATTGCAGCATTTGCCACACGATTGTTTGAGTCTATAAGGTCTAAATGTGTAAGTAAACTTTCTGGAGGTGTCTCAACAGGCAATGGGAAATTGCGTTTTTGTCTAGCCATGTGAATAAAATTTCTCATTTTATTCACATCTAGTTCCTCAATTGTAGCCCCACTATCATAAGAAGCATCAAATGGTCGCCAACGTATATACTCTTTTTCTTCCAAGTATCTCACCAATGACGCATAAACAGAAGTTCTAAGTCCCTCTATATCAACAAAAGTCTTGCGAACAACACTACGCTCTACTTTCTTAATAAAGTTTTGTTCTTTTATGTGTCGTTCATCCTCACCAATACTCTTAATATAGATTAATCTAGTTTTATGAAGCAACGTTGCTAGGTCATATTCACGTTCTGTAGGTGAAACTCCCTCTTCATCCTCATAACCATATTTATTGCCAAATATGCCCAAATAAATATCAGAGAGTTCTACCTCTTTGAGATAAACGTGACTTGCAGGATACTCATTTGCAGGAACTTCCTCAAAAATAAAAGGTTCAAAAAACTTACCCAATAAAGCATCGGTGCGGATATATTGAGAAAGCATAGCTCTCTCTTGAGCGAACTCGCCCTGCACACTACTAATAAAAATTTTAATTCTTTTCATGTTTAAATAAATATTAGATTTGCTTTATTCTCTCATATTCTTCTGCGTAAAGATACTGCTTTTAAATCAAAGAATCTCCATTTATGATAAAATTTTGATTAATAAGTCTTAATTCAAATTTTCTTATTCACTACACCGAATTATTGCAAATATTTCGGTATAAATTTACTCATAAAAAAATGCTGATGAAAAGTTTGTTCTTCGCATCAGCATTGTTCGTTCATCAATCTATCTACCTCCAGTGATTAATGCCGTGAATTTTGGCAATAGTTTTCTGAGTAACACATACACCGACACTCCTACTGCTAAGATTATTGTTGGCGCAAGAAAATATATCATTAGAGCCTGAATATCTGATTTTGGTTCTATAAAACTTATTAGCAATACAAGAAGTACAGCAAGAGGGAATCTATGGAATACATAAATAAAGAAATTTGATTCGCATAGATAGTTGTTTAATCTGAATCCTCCCTTCCTTAATATTGTTAACGAGATATTTAGGCAAGAAATAATCAAACTAAAGACACAAGCATTGTACATAAATTGTGACAACAGCAAATGCAATCCCCAAGATTCTTGAAAGTTGAAGTATAGCATCTCAAATATTAGTAAGATTAAAGATGCTACATAATTATAGTTCTTCACTTTTTCTAATGCATTCACTATGTCTTTTCTATGAATAGAAAAATATGCACCTAAAGAGAAGAAGAAAATTGAAGATAGATTTAAATATGGTTTTATTCCATCATAAAATACTACCAACAAAAGACCAAAAAGGAGTACAGAATACCATTTAGTGCTTTTTATTATATGATAAATAATAGGTGAGATTAACACCATTACAATCAAATCACGTACAAACCACAAAGGAGTATTAATTGGAAGTCCAGAAGAATTTTGGTTTACAAAAACTAGAAACCAATCCTTCAACGAATAATCTACTACTAGTTTATGTTCTCCTATTCCTACAAAAGTTTGCTTTATATAAAGCATTAGAATAAAAACAAGATTCCAAAAAATTAGAGGTAATAATAGACTTTTTGCCCTACTCTTGAGTTTTGCTACATAATCGTGCCTTGTAAATGTCTCAGATTTTCCAAAAAATAAGTATCCAGAAAATATAAAAAAGGTAGGCACTGCAACTCTACATAAAAGTTCAGATATAAAAAATGAAACATTTGCAAACAAAGGATAAGAAACTAAATCAAAATGAAGTTCCTCCCCCGAAAGCACCTTTATTGATTCAAAATGCGAATGTATCAAGACTACCATCACACACAATGGAAATCTAAGCACTCGTATCAGGTCTGAAAATTCTTTAGATTGCATGATGATAAACTATCTGTTTTATAATCTATAAGGATGATATATATGAATCTACAGCATTTAATCTCTCACTATATGCTTGACGCATTCTTTCTATTGCTTCACTAAAAGGAAGATCTATATCTTGATTTTCAGTTATTGTAATTGGCCATTTCGCTATATTAACTTCATTAGATTTTTCAATTAACTTAGCTTGTTTAACTATATAAGCATCTATAGATTCACAGATTCCTTTAATTGCAGTCCAACGTTCTTTTACTGCTAATTTAAATTCATCATATTTCAATAATTCTTTGTAATATAATGAATTTCCCAATACAATATTTGAATGACCTGGTCTATAAGTTCCCCAATCAAAATCCCAAACAGGTCCCGCGCAAAGTTTACCATCACGTTTCTTATGCATATAACTACTCTTTGGATGTATTGGTTCTTGATTATACGCTAATTCATGAATTATCCACCAATCAATATATGAATTTATATCCATTAGACTAGAAATTGTTTCCCAAGAGTCATGGTCTATTAATGCTTTTTCTACACTATTTACATACCCACTAATATACATGAAGCCAGGGTGAGACCATGAAGTAATGACTTCCTCATCTGGTTCTTTGATTGTGACAGGGAAGTTTTTTAATGATGTATAGAAATAATTTATTTCATCATTAGGGCCATAAGTATCATACTCCAATATGTATCCACCAGATACTTCTGATTCATCACTAAAGTCAGTATCCTCATCTAGTTCGTCTATATTAACTCTATTCTTATCTACTTTAATGTGTTCACACAAATAATAATTTCCTTGGTGCTTACCATTTAGATATAATTCCACAAATTTTCCTCTTGGAGCCCAATCCATTACTCTTCTCGCAATTTCAAAAGAAACGTCATTTCTTAATAATGTTCTATCCATCCAATTGGCAAGAAGAACCCAACGTTTATGTTTTGGCATACCTAAAACCTCAGCCTTAGAATCTAATTTAATGGCATATGGTTTCTTTGGATAGTTCCATGTACTATTACCTCTACCTCTAATACTTGTAGAAGCGTTCATACATTCATCACCTGCCTCATCAATGATACGAATATTACTATTTTTATACCAATCTGTTTTGCTTGTAATTTCTACATTGTTTGGGGTCGTAATCATAACTATAGGGAGGTCTGATACACCAACTGAGTTTACCATAATTACATCAGATGAAATTTCCATTGGGTTTCCATCTGCATCATTCATTGAAAGAACTATAGTAATATTTTGACGATAATATGGATTAGTCTCATTATCTTGGACTATTAACATATATTGACCACGTTTTATATTTCCGTCTGCATCTATACATTTTTCAATAGATTTAATAACGTAGTTTGTTGGTTTATTTATATAACTTACTTCTGATGCTGAACGTCTATTATCCACTAAATCCAAACAAACATTATCTAAATTTATTTCAGCATTAGATGGATTTACACGAAATACAATAGTATCTACATCTCCATGTCTTAAATTTAATTCTTTATTTAAAAGAACTATCCCTGAAGCATTAACAATCATTTGCTTGAAAACGAATTCCTCACCAGACTCCATTGTAATTGTAATGGTATTGGTTTTATCATCTTCTACGATAGATTTAATCGCATTTTTTGGATTGCTACTATATTTTGTTACGATAGTATCTATAACCTCTCCTGTAGTAGGATTGTATATTTCTATTACATAATATGATTGGTCATTAGTTACAACTCTAACAGAATTTCCTTGAGGACCTTGCTTGCCATCTTTCCCTACTGCCACAATTGGGTTTGAGTTTTTGTCTAGGAGCGGAGCAAATGTTTCCCCATTGTCGTAAGAGACTATCCAACATTTGTTTTCATCGATTTTTAGATATGGAGTAACACCATCAGTACCATTTATACCATTTACTCCGTCTTTACCAGAGTTGATTGTAATAGAAGTATTATCAGAAAATGTTATTAACCAATCATTAACCTCCGCTGGAGTTACTGCTGTAATTAATTTTCCTGCGTTATAAGCGCTTTGCAATGCTTTTTGAACAGTCTTAATTTCTTCTATTTCTTGTCTGATTTCTGCAAATTCTTCGTCATAGGTACAAGCAGAAAGCAATGAAACTACTGTAAGAATTGTTAAGTAAATAATTTTTTTCATGATTTGTATTTGTTTTATGTTTATACTACGTTAATTCCTTTTCTTTTTTTATCAAAAAACCAGCCCCATTTGTTGAAGTATTTTATTGCTGAAAGGGAGTGTGTTAGCATTAATTTGGTATTAAGATATGATGCTTTTTGATAACCATGATAGATTTTAGCACCAGGAAAATAGACTGTGCGAGAAATTTCACCAATTCGGCGACAAAGATCTAAATCTTCGCAATAAAGGAAGAATCTTTCATCAAATCCTTTAACCTCAGCAAGTACAGACGCCCTCATAAACATAAAACTACCAGAAAGAAATGGTACATCCATTTGTTTTTCGTAGTCCGCATCCCACATATTATAGATACGTGAGATTTTGTCTTTATAATCTCCGTCTGGGATAAATCTTCTTATAATCAAATCTTTTGGTGTAGGCAGTAGTTTACATAATTTCTGCTCTGTGCCATCATAATGATATACGCGAGGCATACAAAGACCTATCCCCTCATTTGCCTGCATAAAAGCATACACTTTATCTAATGTACCTGCCTCAAAATACACATCTGGATTCATTACCAAATGATATTCAGTTTGCGCAAGCACTTTATTAATAATTAGATTGTTTGCCTTTCCGTAACCTAAGTTTTTACCTGTAAAGATATATTCTATACGTGAATCTAAACTTCCTAACTCTTTAAGTGCATCAGTAGGAGAATTATCAACTAAGAATATCTTTATATTTAGGTCTGTAGCAAGCAAAGAAGATATTGCTCTTTTTGCTTCTTCAATGAGAGTATTGTAAAGAACAACTGAGATTGTTATGTTATATTTTTTGTTTTGAGTCATTAGTTCTTAAGTTTCTTTATTGAAGATATTCCTTTAACACATTTTCGTATACCTTCACTACTAATTCATCTGCAAACTCATTTTCCACTTTTTTGCGTCCTGCTAAGCCCATTGCAACTTTTTCTTCGTATGTCATTTCAATAACCTTACGCATTGCATCAGCAAGAGCTTTTGAGTCTTTTACTGGCACTATGTATCCATTAATACCATCATCTACGGCATTTCTACAACCTACAGCATTCGTTGTAACAATAATTCTTCCCATAGATGCGCCTTCCAATAATGAGATAGGGATACCTTCTCTATATGAAGGTAGAACTAATGCAGTTGTATCTTTTATAAAAGGTCTAACATCTTTTGTTACACCTAGATAATTTACAACCCCTTCTTGTTCCCATGTGCGAATTTGCTCTTCTGATATAGCAGCAGGATTTTCTGCATTTAAGAATCCTAAAAGATTGAATTCTGCTTCTGGATATTCTTTTTTAAGTATTCTTGCGGCATCAACGAACTCACCTACTCCCTTATCCCAAAGCATACGCGCCATAAGAAGAAATGACGTTTTAGCGGGCATTTCAGCCACTGAGAATCTTTCTGTATCTACTCCCTCTCCTCTTAATATAAAAGTTTTTTCACTTGGAAGTATTTTATACTTCAAGAAATCATTTTTATCATCTTCATTTAAGAACCATACCTTTTCTGCACCTTTAAACGACAACTTATACAGTTTTCTTGCAAGTTTTGAAACCCAATTATCTACTATAAATGTATATCCTAAACCTGTTGTAACTGCAATGTATGGAAGTTTGCTTAATTTCGCTGCAAATCCGCCATAGATATTTGGCTTAATTGTATAGAAAAATGCGAAGTCTGGCTTAAGTTTCTTTATGTATCTTCTTATTCGCCAAGTAAGTGCTAAATCTGAGATAGGATTCGTTCCTTTTGCACTCAACGGCAAGTCATAAAAGTCTACGCCAAGAGCACGCATCTTCTCATCAAAGTCTGCTTCTGACGGTGCTAATACTGAAACTTTATAACCCAATTTTACTAAGTGCTGCATCAAATTTCTACGGAAGTTGTACATACTCCACGCAGTATTTCCTACTAATAGAATGTGTTTCATATATTGCATTTCCTTATTTAAAATCTAAACATACAAAGATAATATTTTTGCTCTCATTATCAATGAAAATAGTATTTTATTTATCTTTTATAAAATGTTCTTTATATATTTGAAAGAAATCATTATTTTTGTAGAGTACATTATTATAGAAACCGAATATGAAGAATTTTTTAATGAAGTTTAGAAAGAAATTAGCACTTATATATCACCTTAAAGAGTACATTACACACTTTATTAGATATTACAAACATTCCAATACTGATACTTATAGCGCAGAAACTAACCTTATTTCAGCATTAGTTATCAATTATCATGTATTAGAAAAAGGTTTGACTATGCCTAATTTTAGACTAGGATTTGGTCAAGAAAAAGTATTAAATTTAATTAATGATATAGAAAAATATAAAGAACTAGATTTTAATACTAATAACATCCAATTTCGCAGAGCCATCTCTGTAGTTGGAGAATACATAAATATTCACAAAGAAAACAACTTCAAGTTAAGCGATAATTTATCAATCGCAATAAAGAATTTCGTTACTAATAATAACATTGAAGAAGAAAAACAGCAACAATTCACGATTGAGGAATATTTTTCTGCAAGAGAGGAAAATTTTAAGGATTTTTCAAACTCAAGACATAGTGTAAGAGATTTCTCTGATAAAGAAATACCACTATCTGTAATGCAAAAAGTAGTAGACCTATGTAACAACACTCCTACACCTTGTAATCGCCAACCTAACAACGTATATGTTGTAGAGAACAAAGATTTAATGAATAAAATACTTAAAATGCAAGGTGGTACAAGAGGATTTGGACATCTTGCCAATAAACTCCTAATTATAACATCAAACGTTACTGTTTATTCTGGAATTAGAGAAGCATTTGAAGCTGCGAAAAGCGGTGGTATGTATGCAATGAATTTATTATACTCTCTACATTATCACGGAATTGGAGCATGCACTTTAGAATGGGGATTAATGCCGAAAGAAGAAAAATTTATTCGTAAAGCAGTAAATATTCCAAACAACGAGGAACTTGTTTTAATGATTTTATGTGGTTACCCTTCTGATAGTTTTAAATTAGCTAATTCACATAGAACCCCACTTCAAATCAAAACAATAAAATAGAATAAGGTTGCAATTGCAACCTTATTCTATTTTAAACTACAATATTGAAATAATAATCTAAGTCTATACTTAATCTTAAAGAATATTGAATTCTTACTTTTAGATGAACCTGGCGAAACATTATTGCTATGCTGACGATATGAATGTAGCACTTCATCTAAATATACTATATTAAAATATTTGGTAGCAATACATCCTAACCAGAAATCATGTGCAAATAAATCCTCAGGAAACGGCAGCGCCTTTTCTACAACTTCTCTTCTAAATGCCATACAACAACCAAGAAAAGACATTTTAACTAAATTCCCTATAAAATTATCTGCAAAAGGTTTTACTTCTCTAAACTTTGATAAAGTAACATTCCCTAAATCGTCTATAATCTGACAATTAGACATCATAGCATAATTATCTCTCAGCACCGCAAGTGATCTTTCTACTTTATTAGGCAACCAAATATCATCTTGATCTGAAAGAAAAATATAATCTCCTTTTGCATGAGACAACGCATTCTCAAAATTCTGTGCCGCAAAATAAAACGAAGCCTTCTCCTTTACACGTAAAGACATATCCTTTTGATGATGATATATTTTTATTCTATCATCATTGTATGATTTTATTATATCGATTGTTTTATCCTTGCTGTCATCATCAGAAATAACAATTTCATCTTCCTCAGATAATTGACGTAGAATAGAATCTAATTGTTCCTTTATATACTTTTCACCATTATATGTTGCGATACAAACTGAAATCATTATAGAAAATTATTATATTTTTGTACTATTTCGTCCCATGATGCTGGTAAATTATTTGAAACGAACTCTTCAACTCTCAACTGTTCTTTATCTAACTCCTTATCTGATAACAACAACAAAGAATTTAAAACTTTTGGAGCATCTTCTTCATTTACTACTTTTAAATATTCTCTGTGTGATGAAGTGACAAAGGGACCATCTGTTGAAACAATAAGTGCTAAATTTCTAATAAAAGCAAGAAAAGAACCACGTCGTTCAGATAGTCCATCTGGATATGGTAGATATGCAATCTTTGTATTAGCAAGAATATCTGCAACTTCTTTGTCCGGCCTACCCCTCATAATTGTTATTCCCACCTCTGAAGCCATCTTTTGAATATTATCATTGTATTCCATCAAATCTGGCAATGTTTCTCCTAAGATATATGCATTAACAGGTCTATTATATTTTTCTTTTATAGTTTTAATTGCTTCTATAAAAGTTTCTATTCCTTTCATAGGTCGTATATAGCCAAAACACCCTACTTCATATTTTCTTTCGGAAATCTTATATATATTCTCTGATTTTGAGATATTTGAGAATATCTGAATTACCGTACTTTTTTTCTTTACAGAAGATATTTTTTTTATAGCCGCATTACGTTCGAACTCATTGGTAAATATCAACTTATTTGCAAATATAAGTAATAAATAAGAAAAGAGAGAACCTTTCCAACCCAACTGTGTTAACTCATGAAATGTTACAGACACTTTTCTTTTTGTGAATAATCTTAAATAAACGCATAATAAGTGTGGCAGTATTGTCGCTGCATAACCGCGAGAAGGATATTGAATATTTACTGATTTATCATCTATAGACTTTATCGCCTTAATGGCTTCTTTTAGTCCTTTTAATGACACATCCTTAGTATAGACTAACTTCCAATCTGTCTTCTTACCTTCTTCTGAATTAATTAAGCAATACGAATAATCTGCTACTCCGCATTGCTCTGGTGGATATGTTCCTGTAACTAAAATCATGGATTTATTGATTTAATATTTTTTCTTTTTAATACTATCTCGTTGTGTCTTTGAATCCTTTCTTTCATCGGTATAACCTTCTCATTTAAAAGGAAATTATCATATTCATACAATATATCATTTCTTGTTCTTCTATATCCCAATAACATTCCATACATTATTATTATGGAATAAAGTATAATTTTACTATTATATCTTTGTGATTGTATCATCCAGATAAATAATAACCAACATGAAGGTTCAAACAATACCGCAACCCTTTGTCTAAATAAAATCATCGCTGAACCCATACAAGAGAACAAGAAATATAACACAAATAAATTTATAAAGCATATAGTCTGAGGCGACAAACACTTAATTTTATTATAAGAAACTAAAATTAAAATATACCATATCATCAATGCTAAATCTATTAGACTAAATGATTTCCCTATTGTAAACATTGATAGTTTTAAATAAGCATTTATCTTATATGCTAATCTATCATTTGGAACAATTTCAGAAATCAACCTCAAGGTTGGATTTAACAAATAGGGAACTAATATATAAATAAGTAGTCCTACAAAGAATAAAATGTACAATGACCTTAACGAAAATTCCTTATGTAATATAAAATATAACGGGAAAAACAAAACAGAGGTCCAATGAAATGACAGAGCAATAAGGTTTAATATAAAGAATTTCCCAAATTCTCTCGAATAAATGTACTTTATTGATAATAAAAATAACAATACTGCTTTAATATTTCTCATCAAATTAAATTCGTATTCTATCCCCGTGAATATCAAGAATAAATATAGATACAACGCATAATATTTATACGAAAAATATCGCCTAAAGAGTATTGTTAATAATATTAAGTCAATAACAGATGAAATAGCTATAAATTTATCATAATTAAATCCAAGTGATTTAATTATGCCCATATAGACTAAAAATCCTGTATCATAATCTGGATCTCTTGATATTCCTTTAAATATACTTGGCAACCTATCGAATAGAGAAAAATAGTTGATGGTATCAGTTTGAACATAACCTCTAAAACAAAAAAACACAACAAACACTATCATCGATAATAGTGCTATTTGTTTATGAGTAGATTCTCTCTTAGACAAAAATGACGCTACCGATAATATTAGAAGTATTATATTTAAAACAATATATGGTGTACTATACCCCATTAGTTACTATCTTATATAATTTTATTGCGCTTTTTCGATTACATCTACAATGGTATCCATCATTTCAGAGTATTTTTTATAATATTCTTCTCTGAATTTTATTGCCTTATTAATATCAAAAGATAATACCTTTTCCAATACATATTCAGGTTTTGGTGCAATAAATATTCTATTTAGACAAGAAACCCGATATTCTAATAGATCTGCTAGTGATAAAATATGTTTTATCTTACTTGAAGCCTCATTAGTAAATAGATTTTTTATTCTTGCACGACCATAATTATCAAAGCTAAAGAAAGGCACATCATTGGTTAAAGACACCACGATTGGGTGCATATTATGTCCTATATAACCTGCAGAATATTTTAATATAGAGTACCAGTCTATAGGAGATAGCGGTAAATCTATAGATAAATTTGTAGTTCCTAACGATTTCTTGTATGAAAATGGTAACATTACACATGCTATTCCCTTTTCATTTGCCAACTTCTCAAAGTTAGTAAGCCAAGATTGAGATACAGCTGGTTTTCTTAAAAAACTTATAACAAAGTATTTCTCAGGCAAATGAAATTTCTTCAATATTTCTTCTCTTGAAGGAATTATACTCTTTGCATTTATATTGAAAGCAAAAACAGGATCTGGTGTTACTTGAGGAACTATCGCGCCCTTAGATATATATTTAAACATATCTTGTGTCCAAGTATCTCGCACAGAGCAAAAAGAATATCGCTTAATATGCTGATACATCTGTTCACAAACTTCGTTTGTGTATGTTTTATATGGAGAATCTTGAGAAGAGGCAGACATTACCACTACTGGAATCTCTTTTTTAAGATATGGTATAAAATCTCCCCAAAATACATTTGGGAAACATCTATCTGATGTTGGCGTATTTATAAGCCCTATTTTATATTTAGGTAAAATATAGAAAGGATAAAAGTTTTGGGCAACAGCATCGCTACCTATTACTACTGCATCCAACTCTTCTTTAGCGATTACATCAGCTACTTCTTCTGATGTTCTACATAAAGAAGTTTCGCTCCAATAGGTCTCTCTAAAATTGATCAAGCACTCTTTTTGATACATTGGAGTTCTCACTTCATAGTATTTTGCTAAATCTTCTACTACCCAATTTATTATAATAGGTTCGTCACCTTTATTCTTAAAAAAAGAATAAGTTGATAATAACTGTAGAGAAGCTCCAAAATTAGAAGCCGCGTGATATGCAATAAGACCTATCTTCATATAAATTATCTCCTTACTATCTTCTTTTTTATACTATATATTATATTTTTTATAAAGTTCTTATCTGAACTATTAAAAAGCACAAACCAAAGTAAAAGTAAAAATATGCTTAAAAAACTTACTGTTGTTAATAATACCCTAAAAAAAGACTGACTAATAAATAAAGTCACTAAATATGGTACAATGGAAGACAACAAAATACACAACATTAATGGTAATACTATCTTAAAAATAAATTCTTTAAAATCAATACCAACTAACTTTTGAGCAAAAACAATACGAACTAATAAGGATATTACTTCCATCACGATACAAACAACAAGTGGAATTAATATACTTTTATAATAAAGTAGTCCGATATATGAAATTGGCAATGTTAGTAGATACAAAATAGATAGTGATATCTGATAATTTCTCATATTACCTACTGCCTGAACAGCAGACATTAAACCTGTTGATATTTGATAAAACAATGATAGTACCAAAATCAAACGACACATTTCCACTGTATATGTAGGAATCTCTGTTAACCATAATCCTAGTACATATGGCATCTCCAAAATTAATGGAATGGCAAAACAAGCCAAGATTATAGTAGAAAATTTTGATGAAACTAATGACATAGAAATAACTCTACTTCTATCATTAGATCCTTCGCTTTGCATTAATTGTGGATTAATTGCATTTGGCAATGTTGTAGAGAAATAACTTATTGCACCATTAACTTGGTTTGCTATACCATAAGCTGTATTTGCTATCGTACCAAAAAATAAATTATATATTACAGCTATACCTTGCTTTGACCCCACTATAGCAAAACTTCCTATTACATTTAGACCAGTAAATTTCATCATCGATTTCATCAATAGATAATCAAACTTACTTCTTAATTGAATTCGAAGATTTGAATAGCGATAATACCTATACGTAAACTTGATTACTAATATTAACAGACTAATACAAAGTAATCCGAATCCGTAGAATACTAATAGGTCTATTTTTACAAAGGCTAATGAAAATGCTAGTATGAATCTTAAAACAAAGTCAAAAATGCTTATTATTGAGAATGCCATCATATCCTCATGAGCATTAATTGCAGCATCAAAAGGTACAGAAATTACCATAACAAACATATTTGCAATAAGGAATTGAAATAGTAGTTTGGATGCACCTATTCTTTCTGGACTAATATTTAAGAAATTATCAAAAACAAACAAAGAACAAAGTTCTAATAAACACACAATGATCAAACCTAGAAGGATATGGATAACAAGACCTACATTAAAAACATTGGATATTATATTCTTATCATCTTTACCTAAACTCACAGACATAAATCTCTGGGTAGAGACTATCATTGAAACATTTAGAAAAGAAAGCATTGCTATAATCCCTGCAACTAGATTATAAATACCATAGTCTTCCACTCCCAAGTTCTCTAATATAATAGGAACAGTCCAAAGTGAAATAATAGTAGATACAATAATTCTAATATACAAGAATATTGTATTAGATAATATTTTTTTACTATTAATAGACGACATTATTATCTAATATCATGCAAAATGCATATAATCTTCTTTTTTCATATAACCGTATTTATAATCTTTTTTTTCTCTATTGCCTAATACTCTAGCAGGAATGCCACCTACTACTGTGTATGGAGGGACGTCTCGTGTAACAATTGCTCCTGATGCCACGACAGCCCCCTCTCCAATTTTAATTCCTGGCAAAATTATAGAGCGACTACAAATCCATGAATAGGCCCCTATCTCTACTGGTGCACCTTTACCACAAAAATTTATGTCATTATAATCATGATTGAGAGTCCATATTATACATTCATATCCCAAAACTGCACTTTTACCTATTTTAAGACCCTTTCTACCATCCAAGAGTACTTTTGGACCTATACTCACCCCGTCCTCAATTTGTACTTGTTTTGGATTCCTGATATGAAAACCTTGATAAAATCTTACATTTTTAGATAGTTTCATTCCTAATAATTTAAGTCCATAATACCTAACTCTTCTACTAGGGAATGGGCTTAATATAGTATTAGTAAAAAACCATATAAAGCCCCCAAGAAAGCCACCTAAATAACTTTTAAATTTTAACATAATTACTATTAGTTCTAGCGATTAATGCAAATATACTATATTTTTCTCTATATAACAACCCAAACGCCGTCATTATCTTTTCCTTCGCGTCTTAAAATTCCTTTTTCTTTCAGTATAGAAATATCACGTTCTATTGTACGAGAAGTCACCGACAAAGTCTCCGACATTTGCTTTGCTGTTATTGTCGGAGACTCCATTATCAATTTTAGGATATTCCACTGACGCTCAGTAAGTTTTATCTCCGACAAAGTCTCCAACATGTCTCCGACATTTTGACGGTTATGAGAGGCATAAATGTAACCACCAAACGCTTATCATAAATATCTAGAAGCACCTCACTTAATAAGTCTTCAAATTTCATTTATGATAGAATTAATATCATTAATTTATACCGACATTTACACCGACATTTATACCGACATTTGCCGAATTATTTTTGTAGAACCCGTCCTTATGATTTATTTGTATATTATTGATAATCAAATTAATATACAACAATACACCTTCCGACACGTTCCGACATTTATACCGACATTTATACCGACATTAGTATGCTCTGGCGAAGACAACGCGTTGTTTTGAAGGTTTGCCTGTTACCATGCAAACGCCTGGGGTCTTGTCGCCTTCTAGAGGGATGCAACGGATGGTTGCTTTGGTTTCTTGTTTGATAAGTTCTTCTGTTTCTGGAGTGCCGTCCCAGTGGCAAAGTAGGAAACCACCTTTTTCGATTTCTACTTTAAACTCTTCGTATGAGTTTACTTCACGTGTAACAGAAGCACGATAGTCTAGCGCTTTTTGGAAAATATTGTTTTGAACGTCAGTTAGTAAGTTTTGGATATAACCTACAAGACCGTCGAATGATACTGTTTCTTTGGTTAAGGTATCACGACGTGCTACTTCAACTGTGTTGTTTTCTAGGTCGCGAGCACCCATTGCTAGACGCACTGGCACACCTTTAAGCTCGTATTCTGCAAATTTCCAACCTGGTTTTTTGGTATCGTCGTCATCGAATTTC
>JAEIGA010005364.1_pt1 | contig 19633 bp, 19 predicted proteins | sample 9270691 | NCBI WGS metagenome assembly JAEIGA01 (sample SAMN17057246, study PRJNA624740) | gut metagenome | biome: biome; isolation source: fecal sample | host: Bos grunniens | place: China: Xizang | collected 2019 | reverse complement strand
TTTAGTTAATTCAGAAATATAATTTTAAAAAATATATTATAAGGAGTGTTACAATTATGGAATTAAAAGGTTCTAAGACAGAACAAAATCTTGCAACTGCTTTTGCAGGTGAGTCACAAGCAAGAAACAAATATACGTATTTTGCTTCAAAAGCAAAAAAAGATGGTTATGAGCAAATAGCCGAAATTTTTACAGAAACTGCAAATAACGAAAAAGAACACGCAAAAATGTGGTATAAAATACTTGCAGGCGGCATTGGCACAACAGAAGAAAATCTTCTTTCCGCTGCAGAGGGTGAAAACTATGAGTGGACAGAAATGTACTCTCAGTTTGCTAAAGAAGCTCGCGAAGAAGGTTTCAACGACATTGCTTTCCAATTTGAGGCTGTTGCTGCTATCGAAAAAGCTCACGAAGAGCGTTATCGCAAGCTCCTTGCTAATGTTAAGGAAGGTCTTGTTTTCTCTCGCGACGGAGATATGATTTGGGAATGTGGCAATTGCGGTCATATTCACTTCGGTAAAAAGGCTCCTCAAATTTGCCCTGTTTGCAAACATCCTCAAGGCTACTTTAAGATTAAAGCTCAGAATTATTAATTACACCTGTTAAATCAAAAGGCGGTATAAAGCTTTCAGAAGCTGCACTCCCGTCTTGTATAAAAGCATTTTCAATTCCCAGCCGCTCTGCGTAATCTACCAGGCGGCTGTATTCATTATTGCTGACAGGGCTCAAAAGTTTTTCATCAAATCCCACCGTATTTTTTTGAGAAAAAAGATTCTTCATGGGAGTATATTGGCTCATAATACTTATATATATGTTGTTGCCGTATTTTGTATATAGTCTCTTTAGGATATTTTTCGCTTCTATAAGCTTGCCCGGCAACATAAGATGCCTGACAATGACACCGCTTTTCATAATTTGAACCGGTGATGACACACCCTCTGTTGTTTCTGCTGTTACTTCTTCAAAACCAAGAGGCGCAATTTCTACCATTTTTTCCAACGAAGCATCTGCATATTCCACATAATTATTTGCTGCCGAATACTTAGCGGCATCGGTATTATTTGCGTATTTGTAGTCTGTCAGGAAAATATCCACATATCCGCGCAGTTTCTCTATGACGGAAGGCATTTCGTAGCCGCCTGTATTGTATACAATCGGCAAATGCAAGCCACGCGACTTAGCAATATCCAAAGCAGCAATTATATGATTTACATAATGAGTTGGTGTCACAAGATTAATATTGTGCGCTCCTTGAGCTTGCATTTCCAGCATTATCTCCGCAAGTCTCACCGTACTGACTTCCGCTCCGGAAATCCCACGGCTTATTTCTATATTTTGGCAATATACGCACTTTAATGAGCAGTGAGAAAAAAACACGGCACCCGACCCACGGGTGCCTGAAATGCACGGCTCTTCCCAAAAGTGAAGAGCCGCACGAGATATTTTTATTGAATTGTCCGTAGCTCCGCAGAAACCTACTTCCCCTATTGCTCGGTTTACTTTGCACTGTCTCGGACACAAATCACACATCAAAGGCATTGAAAAAATACACGCTCCATGTTCCCGCTCATAATATCTTTAACAAGTTCCTCAGAATAATTTAATCTTAACAATTCTTCGCAAAGTTTACCCAAATCACCGGCACCATCAAAACCTTTTGGTGGGTAGTCTATTCCGTCGTAGTCTGTACCTATTCCTACGTTTTTTTCACCACCTAAAGCCATAAAATGCTCAATGTGTCTTACAAGATCGGATACGTCAACCTCCGGCTTTTCGCTGCTTATAAAGCTGTGATAGAAATTTATACCGGTCACGCCGCCCTTCTTTACAAGTTCTTTAAACATATCATCAGTAAGGTTTCTTGGGTGACCGCATAAGGCTCTGGCGTTAGAGTGAGAAGCAATAAATGGTTTATCAGATACTTCAAGCAAATCATAAAAGCCCTTGTCTGACAAATGGGATACGTCAATAACCATGCCAAGACGATTCATTTCTTTTACAACTGATTTACCGAAATTTGTCAAACCGCCCTTGTAGCCGCTTTCTCCGTTAAGACATTCCGCGCTGTTGCAATTTGTGTCGCTGATAACGTAAGGATTATTCCATGTAAGAGTAATAAGTCGAACGCCTTGCTTGTAGAGCTTTTCTACTTTTGTAATATCTGTACCTACAGCCTCGCCGCCTTCAATGCCAAGAATGACATTTATTCCCTTTTTTGAATTTTGAATATCTTCTTTTGTTTTTATATGAGTAACAGATGGATTTTTTGCCAGTTCTTCATAAAAACGATTTATGTACTTTTGAACCTTTTCATCCATGTGTTCTTTATCTCTGGCTATATCTACCCAAATTGCCATAACCTGGGTAAAATAGTCATATTTCTCAATTTGCTTAAAATTAAAACATCTGGGCGCATCATAAAGATTGTCATTATCTCCCAAAGTTGTCAACGTATCGCAATGTGCGTCAAAAATTCCGTAACGCATATAAATTTCTCCTTTTCTATTTAAATAACACTAAAAAGCATATCGCCGTAGTTGGGGTACGGGTAGTATTCCGAAGGCATAATTTCCTCCATACCGTCAGCAATTTGGCGCAATTCTGCCATATCCTTTATAATTACGTCTCTTAAGTAGCAAGCTTTTTGAAGCGGAACATTTTTTTCTTTTATCGCTGAAATATCACTTTCCAGCTTGCCTGTCATTTTATAAAATGCTCCTGCCGAATTAGTCATTTTTGTTAAAATTTCTTCTTCGGCACTTCTGTCAGCCTCCGGCAAGGCAATTTTTAACGATGCAACCGTTTCACTTATAAATTTAATATATTTCATCACCGCAGGCATAATATCTTTTTTTGCCATTTCAAGCATTGTATTTGCCTCAATGTGAACAACTTTGCAATAAGTTTCCAATAAAATTTCATATCTTGAGTGAAGTTCTGCCTTTGTAAAAATATGATGTTTTGCAAAAAGCTCCACATTCTTTTCTTTTATAAAATGAGGAAGCGCATCAGGCGTTGTCGGTAAGTTTAACAAGCCACGTTTTTGTGCCTCATCAAGCCACTCATCTGTATATCCGTTACCGTTAAAAATAATACGTTTATGGTTCTTTATTGTATCTCGAATAAGTAAATTGAGTTCTGCGTTGAAATCCTCTGCAGCCTCTAACTTATCTGCAAATTCCATAAGTACATCTGCCGTAATAGTATTTAAAATCATATTAGGACAAGAAATTGACATGTTTGAGCCCGGCATTCTGAATTCAAACTTATTTCCTGTAAAGGCAAATGGTGACGTTCTGTTGCGGTCAGTGTTATCTCTTGGGAATTTAGGCAATGTATGTACGCCGATTTCCATATCAACCTTTTCTTTGCCCTGATAAGCACTGCCCTTTTCTATGGCTTCAAGTATCTCTGTCAGCTCAGTTCCCAAGAACATGGAAATAACAGCCGGAGGTGCTTCTGATGCACCCAAGCGGTTGTCGTTACCTGCCGAAGATGCAGAAATTCTTAACAAATCCTGATGTTCATCCACTGCCTTTATTACGGCGCAAAGGAAAAGCAAAAATTGCGCATTTTCGTGCGGAGAAGAGCCCGGTTCTAACAAATTAATTCCTGTGTCGGTGCTAAGCGACCAGTTATTGTGCTTACCGCTGCCGCTTACACTTTCAAAAGGTTTTTCATGAAGCAGGCAGGCCATATTGCAGCGCTCAGCAACCTTTTTCATAACGTCCATAATAAGCTGGTTATGGTCTGTTGCTAAGTTTGTATTACAATATATTGGCGCCAGCTCATGCTGTGCGGGAGCTGCCTCGTTATGCTCTGTTTTTGACATTATGCCAAGCTTCCAGAGTTCTTCATTAAGCTCTTTCATATACTGTTTTACGCGAGTTTTAAGGGAGCCAAAATAATGGTCGTCCAATTCTTGCGTTTTGGGAGGCTTCGTGCCGAAAAGAGTTCTGCCTGTGTACAGCAAATCTTTCCTTTTAAGGAAAACATCTCTGTCTACCAAAAAATACTCCTGTTCTGCTCCTACCGTTGTGGTGACATGACGTACCTGTGTATTCCCGAAAAGTTTAAGTATTCTGAGAGCTTGATAATTTACTGCCTCCATCGAACGTAAAAGAGGTGTCTTTTTATCTAGTGCCTCGCCTCCATACGAACAAAATACAGTGGGAATGCATAGTGTACCCTCTTTGATAAATGCGTATGATGTGGGATCCCAAGCAGTATAACCTCTGGCTTCAAAAGTTGCTCTAAGTCCTCCTGACGGAAAGCTGGAGGCGTCCGGTTCTCCCTTTTCCAACTCTTTGCCGGAAAATTCCATAATTACATTACCGTCTGCTGTGGGAGATATAAAGCTGTCATGTTTTTCCGCTGTAATTCCTGTCATGGGCTGAAACCAATGCGTATAATGCGTTGCGCCTTTTTCGATTGCCCAATCTTTCATGGCATTAGCTACAACTCCTGCTACCTCAGGTTTTAGTGTTTTGCCCTCTGCCATTGTTTTTCTTAATGCTTTGTATGTTTCTTTAGGAAGTCTTTCTCGCATTACGCGGTCATTAAAAACCATACTTCCGAAAATTTCTGATATACTGCTCAATTTATTCATACTCCTCTTTTAGAAATTGAAAGCTTCTCTCAAATCTTTTACTTCTTCGTCTGTAATTGCAACAATGTCACCCAATGCTTTTGATGAAACTATTGCTTTTGCACTGTATTCCATAACCTCAAGCTTATCAAATGCGTTAATGAGGCTTGAGCCTGTTACGATTACACAGTCATTTTCTGCTATGAGAATCGGTGTCATAGAGTCAAACATATCTGCCACCATATCCGGTTGCATAAAGCTGGCACCGAACGGAATTTTCTTTACATCCCTCAACATAATGTACGACTCCGGAATCGTTCTGGAATCAAACTCACAATCAGTTACCGCAAATGTCATTACATACGGAGCATGTGCTATAATTATTGATTTTATCTCCGGGTGCTTGTCATATATTTTCTTATGCAATATTGCAGATCGGGATGGCATTTTACCTGCTTCTTTCCACTCCCCTACAATTCTTACAATGTCTGACTCCTCCATATACTTTCTGTCTTTGTGATAAGGAGTTATCAAAAAAGAGCCATCTGAGAGCTTTTGAGAAAATGTTCCTTGTGTACTGGTGAAAAGTTGTTGATCATACGCTCTTCTTATGAGTGTGCACATTTCTCTTCTTGCTTCTCTTTCTTCACTGCTGATAGACTTATTAACAAACTCGTCCATCTCAACATTCTGTTTTTCTTTTGATATCTTGATATATTTATCGTTAAGCGGTCTTATTTTACCGAGTTTAGCCGCTTCTATTTGAAGTCTTGCGCAGTAGTCCAATGTTTCAAATGCCATAAAAGCTTTAAACAAATCAGTCGCTCCTACAAAAACTCCGTGATTTTCTAACATTACTACATTGTTGCCCTTTTCAAATTCATTCGTGACTTTAATACTAAGTCCCGTGCTTCCCGGCACATCATAAATAGCCATAGAAACATTGCCGCATATTTCAACGAAATTCGGAATCAATCTTGTCTCCGGTATCTGTCTTACTATGCTAAAGGCAACTAATGCAGGCGGATGTGCATGCAAAATAGCTTTTATATCTTGTCTTGATTTATAAATTCTTGCATGTACGGGAAATTCGCTCGATGGTTTATGAATTCCGATTACTGTGCCGTCCGGTTTTACCTGTATAATGTCTTTTCTGCTGAGTGATCCTTTATCCACAGATCCCGGTGTGATCCAAATATCACCATTATCATCTAATATGGATAAATTGCCTCCGGAAGTTGTTGTCATACCATACTGATAAATTCTCTCCATCAGCATTACTAATTGGTCTGCAGGATGTAATAAATCAAAATTCATATAAGCACCTCAATTAATTGTTACTTGTTTTATATCAAAAGCCACTGCTCCGATATTAACTTTAATTCTACCAAATTTCTCCTTCGATTACAACTTATAATTATCAATTGTTGCTACGCCCACCTACCTCGCGGCGATAATGCTTTTTCGTCCTTTTTAAGGGCTTTTGGGACGAAAAAATTTTCCGCTGTATTATTTCCCGGGAAATTACTCTTTTTGCAAATGGATTGTATAATAAATAATTGTTTCTTACAGTATTACTTTTGTGGGAGAGGATTAAATGAAATTCAATTTTATAGGTTTAAAAATCAAAGACAAGAGAATACGCCTGTTTGGCAAAGTGTATACCATTCCTGCTCTGTGGCAATTTGTTTTTATTATTGTTGCAGGCCTTTCATGTGTCATAATAGGACTTATTATTAATAGTGAACATACAACAAGAACTCCAAAGTCCGTTTCTACACATGCAGTTTTAAGCAATACGGCAACCCCCGAAAAAATTGAAATTGATAATTCTGTAAAAAAACATATACTGATTCACATTAGCGGCGCTGTTGCAAAACCGGGACTTGTTTCTGTAGAAGAAAACGCAAGACTTGCGGATGTAATTGATGCTGCGGGAGGCTTGCTTGACGATTGCGACTTAACATCTGTAAATTTGGCTTCCTTTGTCACAGACGGCTCAAAGATATATATTCCCCGTATTGGTGAAACACCCCTTTGCATTCCGCCTGTACAAACACCGTCAAATGAAGCTTTAAAAATCAATATTAATACAGCCGAATTAACACAACTAACGAAACTTAGCGGCATAGGAGAATCAACGGCAAAAAAAATAATCGCTTACCGAGAGGAACACGGCAACTTCAAAAAAATTGAAGACCTACTCTTGGTAAGCGGTATAGGCAAAGCAAAATTCAATATCATAAAAAATGATATTTGTGTATAAACGCTTTTATGCTTTAAAGCTCGTTTTATCATCAATTGCAGTAAGTATAATCGTGAGGTTACCATTGCGGCAACGAAGTTCATCTATAAACTGCTTTTCATCTATGTTTGCACTTAAAGTAACGTGATATGTAAGCTCAAACAAAGCTCCTAAGTCAATAGTCTTAATTCTTTCAAGTTCGTAATTCTTTGTATACTTGTCAAGAATATCATTAAAGGCGTCTGTATAATTAAGATTTTCAGGAATTTTGATTCGAAGCTTACGTACATTCATACGCTGTTTACCATAGCCTGTGCGTGTAAGAGCAATCATAACAAGGCTAATTAAAATAACAGTAAACAAAGCAAATGTTATGTATCCTCTTCCGCAAGCAAAACCGCCTGCCAAAGCCAAGAAAACATAAACAATATCCTTAGGATCTCCCGGTGCACTTCTGAAACGAACCAACGAAAATGCTCCGGCCAACGAAAATGCTCCGGCTATACTTGAACCGACAACAAGAATAATAATAGAAACAACAGGCGGCAAAGCTACAAGTGTAAGCATAAAATTTTGTGAAAAAGCGCCTCTTTTTCCGGATGCAAGCATATATGCCGCACTGGCAATAATTCCCACAGCAAAAGCCGCAATAACAACAAACAGCGAAGTTTTAAAATCAATAGAAGTATCTATTGTAGATTCAGCATCAAGAATGCTTTTAAAGAAATTGTCCATCATTTATCCTCCAATTATATTTTATAAAATTGCACTGCGCAATTCATTTGCATTTTCAAATCTGCCCTGCCCAACAAGCCGAGCGTATTCAGTACCGTATTTCGAAAACGAGCTATGGTATATTTCATTTTCATCTAATAATCTTGTGAACCACAAAGGTAAATTTTTGTTTATTTTTACCTCCATAAGCCAAACATCATCATCAAACATTTTCTCGCCGTAATCCCCTGCATCTAACCTAAGGTCATAGCGACGCGTTCTGATATTAGTATCAAATGAAACTCTGAATTCTGAATCGTTCTTGTCAAAGAAAGCTAATCTGTCATACGCCAAATAAAGCTTAGGTTTTAGATCATATATACTCATGAAATATTTAATTTCATTCATTACTTGCGAGTTAATGTAAGGTTTTTGCTCCGGTATTTCTCCCGACAAAGTAAAGCGCATCGCTTCTTCGAGTTCCAGTCTTGTTCTTCTTTTATTAACAACACCCTTGTATTTCTTTTTTATCTCCAAAAAAACCAAATCTCCCGGATTAGGAACGCCATAACCTCTCAGACGCAATTTTTCTTTGTATACAGGCTTTGACACTGATTTTTGAATAAGATAATTATCATCAGTATCATAATAAATATTGCATATCGTATACGGGTTACCTCCTACATTATACTTATCGGCAACCATATATTCTTGCAGAGCGGCGATTAAAATGTCTTTTTTTGCTGTATTAATTGCATATTTTACTTCAAATCTACTAAAAACTTCTTTTGCCAAACTCTACACCACACATTTATTAAATAGTCGATATAATTATTATATACCATTTTGTCAAAAAAAGTATGTCAATTTATAGGCTTAATAATCACTTTTTCGTAACCAAATTGTTCTTTAAGTTTAATCACGTTTTGATTTTTCTGTCCTATATAATCAGACAACTCCTTGTACGGAACGCTTGCAGTAAAAACTCCGCTTTCTTTGCCATCAACACTGTTTGCCCGCTCAATTTCAGCCATTTTTGCCAATTTATCATAGGCAATACGCGACTTTACAAGTTGACCGAAAGCAGGATGATAAGGCCCTGCAACAATATCTCCTCCGATGCTTATGCCATCAGAAGATTGAAGTCCCATACGAATAACTTTAACATTTTTATTTGTATATTTTACCATCAATTCAGCACACAAGTCAACGGTTTTTTCAAGAGAGGGCGGTTTATATATACCCTTATCATACATTTTATGCAAGAACGTATCGCGTATTACAACAGTAGGATAAATTCTTACAATTTGTGGTTTTAATTCAATAATCCTGTCTGCAGTATACAAATCACTCTCATAAGAAGCTCCGGGCAAACCGGTCATAGTTTGAAGTCCAAGTTCAAATCCGTAAGCTCGTATTAAATCCGCAGCACATGCAGTATCGGCTGCCGTATGTCCCCTGCCGGATGCCAGCAAAACATCATCATCCATAGACTGAGCTCCCAGTTCAATGGTTTTTACAGAGTATTCTTTTAACATGGATAATGTTTCCCCGTCAATATAGTCAGGACGCGTTGAAAGACGTATAGAATCAACCAGACCATCTTTGATATACGGATTAACTGTTTTTAAAAACATTTCCTGCATTTCACGAGGAATCGCCGTAAAACTCCCGCCGAAAAAAGCAATCTGGACAACACTGTAATTTTTTATGATGTCCAGATAAGTGTCAACAGTTTTTTTTATTTCCTCTGCCGAAGGAGGCTCCTTGTGTCCGCTTATTTTCTTTTGATCGCAAAAACAACAATCATGAGGACAGCCTGCATGCGGCACAAAAATCGGTATTATGAGCATTCTACAGGAGGAACATCAGGACAGGTAATGGCTGCCAGTTTTTTAGTCGGGCAAGCCCATCTTACGGCATTTGTAATTATTTTTTGAACATACTCATTGTAATATGAAGGATTAGCCTCGTGGCCGGGTCTAAAGTAGAATATCCTGCCATACCCTCTTGTAAACGTGCAACCGGAACGGAAAACTTCTCCACCCCTAAACCAACTTAAAAATACTATGGAATCCGGCTTCGGTATATCAAAGAATTCTCCGTACATTTCCTCAGGGTCAAGCACAAAAGTTTCAGGTATTCCCTGTGCAATAGGATGACCGGGATCAACACACCATATACGTTCACGGTCTCCGTCTCGCCACTTGAGAGTGCAGCTCGTTCCCATAAGTCCCATAAAAGGTTTACACATATGTGCCGAATGCAAAGGAATAAAACCCATTCCGCGAAGAACATGGTCTTTAACCTTGGCTGCAACCTCATCACTTACTTCATGATGGCACATATGCCCCCACCAAATCAGTACATCAGTATCATTAAGAACTTCGTCGGTCAATCCGTGTTCAGGGTCACCAAGAACTGCTGTTCTTATAACCATATCATCATTTTTGCCGAGAAAATCAGCTATTACCTTATGAATACCATCAGGATATATTTTTTTGATGTTATCGTCTGTTTTTTCATGTACAAATTCATTCCAAACAGTTACTTTTATCATATTTTTTACCTCATCATATAAGTCCAAGTTTAATTAAAAGAGCCTTAGCAGCTTGTTGCTCCGCATCTTTTTTACTGCGGCCGGAACCTTTTGCTGTTTTTGTTAAATTATTGCTTTTTTGTGACACAATAACCTGTGCAAAATATCTGCAGTCATGTGCAGGGCCTTCCACACCGCAGATTTCATAAAGAATATCTGCAACATTAGTATTAATCGACTCTTGTAATTTTGTCTTGTAATCAGTATTTTCATATGTTTGGGCATGCTTTCTTATACAACTTCCCATATCAAGCCTGTCTATTAAAATTTTAGACACGCACTCAAAGCCGCCATCCAAATATATGGCAGCCAGTAAACTTTCAAATGCATCTGCTTGTATAGAAGGTTTGTCACGACCTCCGGTAAGCTCTTCTCCGCGACCTAAAAGCAAATATTCCTGCAAGCATATACTTCTCGCCATCTCGGCAAGAGATGTCTCACAAACAACAGAAGCCCGCAATTTTGACATATTACCCTCGTTCATAGAGGTAAAATGCTTGTACAAATATGTGCTTATAACCGTGCTGAGAACAGAGTCTCCCAGAAATTCAAGACGTTGATTGCTATCAATCTTCACTTTCTTAGAAGCATGTTCATTTACATACGACGTATGAGTAAGTGCTTTCACAATCAAATCTTGATTGTGAAAGCTATAACCTATACGCTCTTCTAATTTCGAAATATCGGTTATCATAAAAATTCTTTTAGAAAAAATTAATTTCTTACACTTTTAATGTAATCAACAGCGTCGCCCACTGTCGAAATCTTCTCTGCATCAGCATCGGGAATTTCAACATCGAAGGCATCCTCAAAAGCCATGATAAGCTCTACAATATCAAGGGAATCTGCTCCCAAATCATCTATAAAAGATGAACTCATTGTCACTGAATCCTCGTCAACACCAAGCTGTTCAACTACAATCTCCTTTACCTTATCAAACATTATGACCAATCCTTTCTTTTTTATATATAATTATATAATTATAACTTTTCAAAATTTAACCTTATATCCTCCAAAAACGAAGTATTTGCAAGGTCGCATGCTTTAATAACTACATGCTTAATAGTTTTGGCATTTGAGCTGCCGTGACTTTTAATAACAAGCCCGTTAACGCCGAGAATAGGTGCTCCGCCATTTAAATCAGGGTCCATTTTGTTTTTAAAATCCTTTAGACTGCCTTTAACAAAAATAGCTCCGATTTTTGTTTTTATGCCTTTAGATAAAATATTTTTTATCTCAGAAAACATATACTTTGAAGTGCCTTCGATAAGCTTAAGAATAACATTACCCGTAAACCCGTCAGTCACAACAACATCTGCCTTTCCTTCGAATAAGTCTTTACCCTCAAGATAGCCTATGTAATTAAGCGAAGATTCCTTTAAAAGGACATTTGCCTCTTTGATAACATCGGGGCCTTTTTCTTCTTCTGTGCCAATATTTACAAGTCCTATCCTTGGATTATCTTCGTTAAAAAGAGCCTTTATATAAGCAGCACCAAGGCGCGCATAATTCTTATACCTCTCCGGATTACAAGAAATATTCAAACCGGAATCAACAAGAATCATCCTGCCGCCTTTTGCCGGAATTATCGTACCAAGACAAGGGCGGTCAATATTAGGCAATCTTTTCACTATTGTCGTAGAACCCACAAGCAAACCACCTGTGCTGCCGGCAGAAACAAAAACATCACCTTCGCCTGCTTTAAGCATTCTAAAACCGACCACCATTGAAGAATCCTTTTTCTCCCTTACTGCCTTTGTAGGGATGTCTTCATTCATAATAATCTGCGTAGTATGTTTTATTCTTATACGCGCAGAAGGATAATTTTCTTTAGATAAAACATTTTTGATTTTATCTTCGTCCCCTATAAGCGTTATATCAAAACCTTCGCGCTCGTTCAGAGCATCCACGCAACCTTTTACAATCGCGTCGGGAGCGTTATCTCCGCCCATTGCATCTACCAAAATAACCATTCACTTTTTGCCTTTCTTTATTTATTATTCAAAGAGAGCACCTCAATGTTATTTTTTACATACTCCACGCCGGATACAATTGTAAGTACAACTGCACCAACCATAATAATATTTCCTGCAAAATAAATAATGTCTTGAATAATCTCAAAACCTGACCAAAGTCCTGTAGGAACAATGCCTGCTACAAACAGAGTTATTATTGCAACTGTTTGAAATATCATTTTTAATTTGCCAAGTTTACCGGCAGCAATAACGTTACCCTTACTTGCTGCAAGCATTCTTATTCCCGAAACAACAAATTCTCGAGCAAGAATCACAAGTGTTGCCCAGAGATACATTATACTTACATTACAAAGTGCCAACAGCGCTGCAGAAACAAGCAGCTTATCAGCAATGGGATCAAGGAACTTACCAAAATCGGTTACAAGATTGTCTCTTCTTGCAATATGTCCGTCAACGGCATCTGTAACAGATGCAATAATGTAAATTATCAATGCTAAATACGGTCTTAATATGTCATAATTTGTACCGTCTACAAGATTTTCAATTACAGACGGATACGGGAAAGCAAAAAAAGCAAAAACAACAACCAATATAAGTCTTGTAATAGTTAGTTTATTAGGTAAATTCACTTTATAACACTCCTCTTAAGGAAATCTTTTACAATTTATACAAAGAAATATTATACTCATATTTGACATCCTGTCAAATCGTATTCCTCTGCAATTAATATTTTCACTTTAACCATATCTCCTACATTAAGAGGATCATTTGCAGTAAAATAAATTTTACCATCCACATCGGGACCTTCTGCATAACTTCTGCCATAATAAAAAATACCGTCATCAGAAACTCCCTCCACGAGAACATCGTATACTTTCCCGACTCTTGCCTCGTTTATTTCCCGGGAAATAGGTTGCTGACACTCCATAATTCTGTTATATCTTGCTTCTTTGACTGCTTTGCGTATTTTATTTTTCATGGTACTTGCAGGAGTACCCTCCTCCGGGGAGTAACAAAAAGCGCCTAGCCTATCAAATCGGATATCCTTAACAAACTCTAAAAGTTCTTTAAATTCCTCCTCCGTTTCACCGGGAAATCCAACTATGACAGATGTTCGTATCACACAATCCGGTAATTCTTCCCTAAAGCTCTTAAGCACAGCCTTAATATCCTCAGGTGTTCCTCTCCTGTTCATAGCATTTAGAATTCTGCCATTTATATGTTGCAAAGGTAAATCCACATAAGGAACAACCTTTTTACACTCTTTCATAGCTGTAATAAGCTCTGAAGCAATCTCATCAGGATATAAATACATCACTCTTATCCACTCAACACCATCAATTTTATCTAATTCATATAAAAGCTTTGACAATACAGGTCTGCCGTACAAATCCTTACCGTAACGAGAAGTATCTTGTGCCACTACCACAAGCTCCTTAACACCTGCCTCAGCAAGCCTTTTAGCCTCGCTTACAACAGACTCCATAGTTCTGCTCCTAAATGGCCCTCTTATATCGGGTATTGCACAGTATGCACACCTGTTGTCACAACCCTCAGATATCTTTATATATGCACTGCCCTTAGGTGTAGATAATATTCTGGCAGAATCAATATACGATATATCGCCCGTATATTCATAAAAATTGTATCTTCTGCCCTCAAGACACTCTTTTACTGCGTCTACTATCTTGTCATATCCGTTAATACCAAGCACAGCATCGACCTCAGGCATCTGCTGTATAACGTCCTCGGCATACCTTTGTGTTAAACATCCGGCTGCGATAACAGCTTTGCAATTTGCAGAATGCTTATACTCTGCCGCTTCAAGAATCGCCTCTATAGCCTCCGTTTTAGCACTCTCAATAAAGCCGCACGTATTAACTATTATGACATCGGCTTCATCTTTATTCTCGGTAATATCAAAACCTGCATCTTTAAGCAAGCCTAACATTATTTCTGCATCAACTTGATTTTTTGCGCATCCTAACGAAACAATGGAAATCGTATTATTTTTAGCCATAGTTCTCACTCCCGATTTGAATTTAATTATTCTCTTCCCTTATTCTTGACAAAGCTTCTTCTATATCTCTGTAAGAAAAACCCTTTGCACCGGCAAATCTGTACAGCTTTGCCAGCTCTTTCTTCGCTACGCTATCATCACCATACGGAATATTGCCGCCTGTTTTCTTTTTGAGCAATCTGTATGCGTTCTCACCGTCAGAAATATTATGGTCGTTTGCATATATTTCTTCGACTGTTTTTTCTGCAATTTCTCTATCAATACCTTTTTTATATACAAGTTCATTAAGAAGTGCCGCTTTTGATACAGGCTTACTTTTTAATGTTGTATTTGTATATCTGCGCGAATACGTTTCGTCATTAATATACTCTGATTCTCTAAGACGTCTCAACGCTTCTTCTACGGCAGACTCAGAAAACTGCAGCCAATCATCCTCAAGCTCCGCTTTTTTGCAATATTCTTCAAGCTTGGTTTTTACTTGAGAAATACTTTTCATAGAAAACAAAACGTATGATGCGGCAAATGCCATCATACGCTTAGCCAAAACAACCGTACACACATTTTCGAAATTTTCTATGAATTCTCCCTCAAGATACAAACCATATTCAAAAGCTTCTTCTGCCGTAAAATTAAGCTTTTCACCGCTACTGAATGTAACGGTGAAAAACAAATCATCAGAAGATCTTAAGCTGGAAACAATTTGTATTCTGCTCATACAGTGATTACTTTATATTGTTCTTATCTTTAACAGCGGCGCGAACCTTCGCGTCAATTTCTTGCATTAATTCAGGGTGTTCTTTAAGATAAATCTTAACATTTTCTCTTCCCTGACCTATGCGCTGATCCTCATAAGAAAACCATGCGCCGCTTTTATTGATTATATTGTACATTACGGCAACATCTATTATAGAACCTACTTTTGATATGCCCTCTCCGTAAATAATATCAAACTCTGCCTCTTTAAATGGCGGTGCGACCTTATTCTTAACGACCTTGGCACGAGTCCTGTTACCGACAACCTCCGTACCGCTTTTTATTGCCTCAACTTTTCTGATATCAAGTCTTACAGATGCATAAAACTTAAGCGCACGTCCTCCCGTTGTAACCTCCGGATTGCCATACATAACGCCCACCTTTTCGCGAAGCTGGTTAATAAAAATCGCTGTTGTCTTTGATTTGTTGATAACACCGGAGAGCTTTCTCAACGCCTGTGACATAAGTCTTGCGTGAAGACCTACATGGGAATCTCCCATTTCTCCGTCAATCTCAGCCTTGGGCACAAGTGCTGCTACCGAGTCAATTACTATAACATCTATTGCGCCGCTGCGAACGAGAGCCTCTGCTATCTCAAGAGCCTGTTCGCCTGTATCAGGCTGCGACACAATCAAATTATCAATATCTACGCCAAGAGCCTTTGCATATACGGGATCAAGGGCATGTTCTGCATCAATAAACGCAGCGTCACCGCCGTTTTTTTGTGCCTCTGCAATAACATGAAGCGCAACTGTTGTTTTACCTGATGACTCAGGACCGTATATTTCTATAATTCTTCCTCTCGGAAGTCCTCCTACGCCTAAAGCCAAGTCAAGTCCCAAAGCTCCTGTAGAAATAACATCTACATTCATGCTCACATTGTCGCCCAGCTTCATAACTGCGCCCTTACCAAACTGTTTATCTATAGTTGCAATGGCATTCTCTAACGCTTTTCTCTTCTCTTCTATTCTCTTATCGTCAAGCTGCTCAGCCATATAAGAAACCTCCTTAAAAAATAAAAACTTTCGATCCGTAACGACTACATTGTAACCCATCCAACAAAAAAATGCAATGGTAAACACGAAATATTTTTCGTGTTTATTCTCCGCTTAAATATTCATCTTCGGAAATTTCTTCCTGCCCTACCAACCTCGTCATATTAAGTTGCGCAAGAACAAGACCGTAATAAATTCCTTTTGCTTTTAAAAGCTCGTCGTGAGTGCCGGATTCTGCCACTTTTCCGTGGTCAAGTACCACAAGCCTGTCAGCAAATTTAAGTGTTGACAAGCGATGAGCAATTGCAAATGTAGTTCTGTTTTTTACAAGTCGGCGCAAGGCCTCCTGAACTTGTTTTTCGCTCTCTGTATCAAGAGAAGCAGTCGCTTCATCCAAAATCAATATGCGAGGATTGTGAATTACCGCTCTGGCAATAGCAATACGTTGCTTCTCTCCTCCCGAAAGAGTCTGTCCGTTTTGTCCAACCCTCGTATCATAACCATCCGGAAACTTCATGATAAAATCGTGTGCGTTTGCAAGCTTACAAGCTTGTATAACTTCTTCTAATGTTGCATCCGGCTTTGAATAAGTAACATTTTCAAAAATAGTTCCGCTAAAAAGAAAAGTTTCTTGCAAAACGACGCCGATTTGATTTCTTATATACCTCTGAGAAATATTTTTAAGGTCAACTCCGTCAATCGTAATCCTGCCTGAATCAGGGTCGTAAAACCTTAACAACAAGTTTATCATTGTACTCTTTCCGGAGCCGGAATGGCCTACAAGTCCTATCATCTCGCCGCTTTTTACTGACAAATTAACGTCTTTTAATACTGTCTTATACGACTTATATCCGAAAAACATATTCTGATATTCCACGTCGCCCTTTATATCAAGCTCCACAGCATCCTTTTCATCTTTAATATCAGGCTCGTTATCAAGTATGTCAAACACTCTGGCAGCTGCCGCAACGGCGTCTGCAATAGATTTAGGCAACGAAATCATATAATTGATAGGTCCGTAAATCATAGTCGCATACGTTGTAAACTGCACCAAAGTACCTGCGTCCATCTTTCCGTCGAGAATGTATATGCCGCCTATGAGCATAAGTGCCAGGTGGCTGATTTGCGTAAGCACACGCACAAGAGGCTGTACGGTAGTCCAGAAAATCTCGTTACTTATACAAAGCTTCTTGTATGTAGTGCAAACCGACTTATATCGTTCTATTTCCTTTTCTTCTGTACCAAACGTTTTAACTACTCGTATACCGCTTAGTATGTCTTGTAATACGGAATTGCTTTTTCCCGATAATTTCCACAATCGGCGGTACACTTTATGTGTTTTTCTGTGAAAACCTCTCATTGCAAGCACAATAAGGGGAGCCGGCAGAATAACCACAAGTGCCATTTTCCAGTCAATCAAAAGCATATAAACGCCTACTGCCATCAATGTCAGCCCCTGGTTTATGCATTCGACTGCCTCTGACTGTATAAAATTCTTTACTCTCGTAGTATCATTTGTTACACGACTTATTAAATCTCCTGTTTTATGCTCATTTGTAAAGCCCACTGACATTTGGTGGATATGCTCAAAAACTTGAATTCTTAAATCATGCGCAATATCACTGCTTAGTTTCGCCAATATTCTGGCTCTGAAAATGGATACTACAGCAACAGCTACTCTACAGGTAAAGTATGAAATAAGTAAAAGTGCAAAAACGGTAAGTATTCCGTTTAACTCTCCTGCTTCGGGAGTAGGTACCATATAAACTTGATTTACAATTTTGGAATAAATTTCCGGCAACAATATATTAAGACCTGATATCAGCAACAGAAAAACACCTGCGATTGCAAGTCTGCGCCAATATTTTACAGTCATTTTTAAAAGTCTGCTAAGTATTGTGCCTTTTTTTACGCATTTGGGGCAAATAGTAGTTCCTTTTGGGTACGGTCTGCCGCATTTAAGACATTTAAGGTCCGGTTCTTCTCTCATCTGAGTTACTTTTCCCGTATGCCTCATATTGGTCTTTTGTGCAATTGTGGCATACCTTGCCAAATGTTCCATTGAAAAACGCGCCAGATACACGTCCTCCCCTGTAAGAACTGCTTTTGCTTCAAGTATGCCTGCCCCGCTCATGGGATTTACTTTAAAGTCCTCAAATGCATCTATCAATATTTCTTTTTTTACCTCAAAGCCTTCAATGAATAAGAAGTTTCTTTCTGTAACAACACAGAATCCATTTGAAAACTCATCCTTTTCATTCAAATCCCACGGTATTGCATAAAGCATTTTCTCTGACGGATACTTATCTGCCACAATATCCGTCACCCATGCAGGCAATTCAAAAAAAAGCGTCATTACACCACAACCTCCAGATTCCGTATGCTCTTTTTATCAAGCAGTGTCATATCGGGAATATCAAATCTGTTACCGTCCACATCTACTATAAGCACCCTTCCTGCAGAAAGCCGTATAAAGCTTGAAGAATTATTATGTGCTGTTATTTTGCGCGGTCCCGAGGAAGTTTCTGCCTCAATATATACAAAACCTCGTTCATCTTTAAGCTTGGTAATTTGCAATATTACCGGGGTAAAATATCTCGTTGTCAGCTCTTCTTCTACGAGAGCGCGCTTTTCTGCTGACAGCTTGGCAATATCTTCTATAACGCCTATTTCCTCTCCCGGTTCTCTATCCTCTCTGACTTCTCTTACGGAAATAAACTTTGCTGGCTTAGACAACGGAAATGCTCTTTGCAGCATTACTCGCTTATATTCTTTATCCCCTATTTTTATGCTCAAAAATCCGCCTGTTGTTTTTTCAAAAACAACGTCTTCATCTTTAAGATAATTTACTGTTGAAATATCCTGTATTGTATTATCCATTTAAGAATCAGCCTCCTCTAAGCCTCTCATTTTAAGTGCATCTTTTTGTATTTGATACAATTTGAAATAAACACCCTCTAAAGCATATATTTCCGCATGTGTGCCCATTTCCACCAAATTACCGTTTTCGATTACTATAAGTCTGTCTGCATTTCTCAATGTGGACAGTCTGTGGGCAATATTAAATGTAGTTCTGCCCTTCGACAGCATTTCAAGGGCTCTTTGAATGTGCAGCTCCGTTTGTGTATCTACAGCAGAAGTGGCTTCATCAAGAATTAATATTTTAGGTTTTTTAAGAATAGCTCTTGCCAAAGAAATTCTTTGACGTTCGCCGCCGGAAAGACCTTTGCCTCCCGTTCCTATCCATGTGTCGTAGCCATCTTCCATTTTCATAATAAAATCGTGCGCATTTGCCATTTTAGCAGCATTGATTACTTCGTCAGGTGTGGCATCCGGCTTTGTATACGCTATATTATCAAACACCGTACCCATAAACAAATACGTATCCTGTAATACTGTGCCGACTTGGTCATGAATCCACTTTAGTGAAAGCTCGCGTATGTCTATTCCGTCAAACTTTATGGTGCCGGAATCAGTATCATACAATCTGGCAATCAAATTTATAAGAGTGGACTTACCGGCTCCCGACGGACCTACTATTCCTATATGTTCTCCTGCTGCTGCCTTAAAGGATATATCCTTAAGTACAGGCCTGTTTGGCACATAGCTGAAATCAACATTTTCAAATGTTATTTCACCTTTAAAATCTTTTATAATTTTTGGATTTTCTTTTTCTGCTATAACAGACTCCGCATCTATAATTTCAAAAATTCTGTTGGCAGAATTCAAGGCTGCCGTGAGCT
>JAEIGA010005363.1_pt1 | contig 19633 bp, 26 predicted proteins | sample 9270691 | NCBI WGS metagenome assembly JAEIGA01 (sample SAMN17057246, study PRJNA624740) | gut metagenome | biome: biome; isolation source: fecal sample | host: Bos grunniens | place: China: Xizang | collected 2019 | reverse complement strand
GCGCACACAGGTGTGTCCTCGTATATAGGGAAACCCTCAGTGTCAAACAGGTAGAACTTGGGGTAGTAGGTTTTTATGATGTGTGTGATAATCTTCTTGAATGTCAGTCCAATGTATGTGTTCTCCTTGATGTACACGTCATAATACACCTTCTTATAAGTGTCCCTTTCCCAAACCTCCTTATACAAACCTCTGCCGAACACAAGTTCCGAGCAACTGCACTTGTATGTTGAATATTCAAGAAAGTCGGACACAATACCCTCTCTTTCCGCAAAATCAATAATCTCGTCAAATGGCACTTTCCACAACTCGCACAAGTCCACGATTGATGGTATCAAGTGCTTCTTGTCCTTGAAGTCAATATCCCATTTTTTGTACAAGTCCTTTGTGTCATAGAATGTTACTGCTGTCGTGTGTTGCAATTTGCTAAATTCAATCATAACCTAATTTGTTTTATTTGTTAATACTATTGTTAATTCTGATGCAAAGATACAACAATTATTTGATATGGCAAAACAAAATAACAAAAAATTATTATTAAATGATTTCTGCAATATTTTAACAAAAAATATTTGGTAGTATGGAAAAATTTGTTATATTATAGTCTCTATATGAACCACGATGAGGCTTAAGAACAAACCGCCCATCCTCACGGACAGGCGGCTTGAATTTTAAAGTAAAAAATAAACCTATGTATAAAATATTGTCTCTAAACTTTCGCAAAGGTACGTTTAATTTCCATCCTGTGCAAGTTTTCTTTCAGTTTTCTTATCTTGGGATGAGCAGTTTTCCGTTCCTGTCAATCACGTTGTACTTAGTCTTAATCTTCACGATGCAATGTCCGTCATGGAATACACCCGTCCAATTGAACCAAGTGTCGGAAATGTACTTTCCGTCAGACAGGAAGTTGTATAGTCCGTCCTTCTTGATTTTAATTAGTCCGTCCCTGTATTCAAGACGTTCCTCGCTCCATACAGGCGACACAAACTGATGCGTAACCATGTCTATGGTGTTGTGCAGTCCTTTAGCCACCACGTTAATGTCCTGTTTATCGTTTAGGCTTATCTCGTCACACCAATCTGTGATGAATCCGTGTTCGGGATGGAATATTCTTATCTCGCAGTTTTCCGTTACGAAGATGAAGTCAATTAAAGACTCTATCTTGTCGTATGTGCCTATCACCTCTTGGTTATCAAGTGACACGAGGGTGTATGACAATATCGTGTAGGCTCCATTCTCCGTCTTCACAGGCAGTGCTATGTATCCGCAAGGGGTAAGCTGCTTATAGTACTCGAACGAGTACGAACGTATCTTTCCGGCGCTGTCCACCACCACGGATTTTGTCCCGTCTGTCGCAATGTAGTACCGGTTAAGTTGGTACACCTTCAGTTCGTCATACCAATACGACACTATCTTCCCTGTCGTGAAGTCAAGCAGAGCCTTCTTCCCGTCAGACTTTACGATTGCCACGTTGTCGTTCCCGAATATGAATGGCTCGTCAAACCATTTCACGGAACCGAGTCCGTTGGGAGTGTAATAGTTGTATCCCTCTTCCGTCTTGATAAGGAAATATCTTATATCCACGTCAGACAGAAGCACTGAACTTACTCCCGTGATGTGTTCGCACCAACCAACGGCAAAAGCCCCGTTAGTGCTTATCAGAGCCTTCTTCCCGCCCCTCTCAACGATAGCCAAGCCAAGCGAGGTGAAAGGGTTGCAGATGTCAAACCACTCTCCGGTTATCACATGCCCGTCACCAAGTCTGACGTATGTCATTTTCCCGTCCTTCCCCATGACTGACGCAAACCCGTTGCTCACGTCAAGTATCTTGCTGAATGTGAATTTTCCCATGTGTCTTTTATCTTAATTCAGTTTATTACCATCTTCTTTCCCTTGAAAGTCACGTTGTCAAGTTGGAACGTGTATTTGTTCTTGAGTCTCCGATTCCTGTACACGCATCCGTAAACCTCCCTGTCAGTCCCGTTTTCAACGATAACATATACCATGTTCCTGTTTTTGTATCGTGCGCAGTCGGACAGGGCAATCTGTTTCAAGTCCTCCATATCGTCAGTAATCAAGCAGTACAATATTCTCTCGTTGGTGCTGATGTTGTGCGCTGTCAGTTTGTATCCCATGACTTTTATTTTTATTTCAGTTTATTTATGTTGTCGGGTGTGCGTGACACACACCCGACTTTTAGATTCATTTGAAAATCAGTCCTATTTCGTAATATTTACTATCTTCGTGGTAGGACACGTTTTTTCTCTTATATACCCCATATTCATACTCAAACTCTATAAGAACCTCATCATCCCCAAGGTTCTCCGCAGTATTACTTATGTCTTGCATCGTCTCAACGTAATTGTATAGTTCCTCAACGCAACTCCAATCACGTTCCTTAACATTATACAAGCACTCGGCAAACACTTCTTCAGTGTTGTTGTACTCTATGATTCCGCCCAACAATTCAGCGGTGATGTTGAAAGGCTCGTCCACCTGTCTTCCTGTGCGATAGTACAAATCCCAACCTTCTCTTTTCATGAACACCTCACATGACAACAAGTCCTCGTTGCCCTTCAGTATGTCTTGAATATCGTCCCAATCTGTGAACAGATAGGCGGTGCGGATATTCTTGGGGTATCCTGTGCTTTCAGATGTAGTGCTTACTGACAAGAATCGTTCAAGTCTCTCTTTCAGTCCCTCAATGCGCTCGTTCATTTCCATAACTCTAATTTTGTTTTAATCGTTAATGCTATCGTTAATTGTGTTGCAAAGGTACAAAGAATATTTGAATTGACAAAACATTTTCAAAGAAAAATTGTTATTAAAATATTTTTGAAAGTTTTAACAAAAAATATTTGGGTATATGGGAAATTTTATTATATTATAGTTTCTATAAGGAAACCCCGGAAATGATATGAAAAACCCTTGTCTACTTTCACAAGCCGACAAGGGCAAAAAACATGAAATAATAAAACTACTAATTCAGAATGTATATGCCAATTTAAAAAATTCTTTGATGTTTCTGTCCACCTCGCTGACAAGACTGACGTACTTATCATCATCCTCAATGATGTCTCTAATTATCTTGTAACTGATTAGGCTCACGTTCTCGTCCACTATCTTGTCCACTCCGTGCATTGATAGGATTATAGCGCTTGCAAAGTCGGCTATAAGGTTTTCAATGTAGAATCCCATGGAATCCATATTTTTGCCAAACCTATTGAAATGGCTCTCAGCGCCAAGTGAGTGTATCATGCAGTGAACCATTTCCATTAAAGCGGTGTCGCCCGTGAAAACGATAATCTCGTTCTTTGAAATGGAATAGAAACTTTCGCGTTCAAACTCATTGGATTGCTTTGTCTTAATGGGGCATATCCATTCCCTCTTTCCGCTCAGATAGTCTTCAAGTACGTCAGCCTTGAACAATGAATAAGGTGCGCCCACATAGGCTTTCTTTGAGTTCTTGAATATGTTGACAACATTGAGTTGAATGAACTCGTTTATGTATCTTTCCTCTTTTGTCTCCATGACTTTATTTTTAATTTAGATTATCATTACCTTGGGTTATTTGTTATTCGTATACAATAGTTCTCCTTGGTAACCCAAAGCCAAAGCATTTGTCTGTATGAATCTGTCCGAACAGCATCCGAGCCAAGACTTGTATGTCAGAGTGCCACGCGCAAACTTGTATGCATCGTACATGTCTTTGGCTACCTTGTTCTTAACCAACAGACTTACCATATTGTCTTGTATATTCTGCTTATGAATGAATTTCGGACCCATGACTTTATTTTTAATTCAGTTTTAAATCATATCCCCACCACCAATCAGCGGTGGGGATTTTTCCTAATTCAGAATGTCATTACCTTGACTTTGTTCTTGTCCAAGCATTCCGCCTTTGAGTAGTAGTAAGTTTCGTTGTCGTGCTTGCTTTCCCTCAACTTGTATGTGATTCCGTCAGCATCACGACGATACTCAAAGTAATAGTAGCATTTGGCAACCGCTTGCGCTTGGTATCCGTCCCACTTGTACATTACCTTGCTTATTTCCATCATGCCTATGCTGTTTTGCATCCAAGCAAAGCCGTTTCTTTCCAATCCGAGGAAATCCATCAACATGGTGCGAGTGATGTGTTTCTTGTTGTCTCTGATTGCATCCTCAATGGTTTCGTAAATTGAAACGGATTCAGATTTGATTGAATGAATGTGTCCGTCCGGCAATAGGAAGCAATAGTTTACCAACACAAGAAAACCGCCATTATTCACTTCGGTGTACCAACCGAGATACTTCGCTGCGCTGATTAGGCACTCTCCGTTATCGTCTTTCAGACGGATATAAACCACATCGTTGATGTCAAGGTGCAAGTCCAAGTTGTTAATGAATGTTCTAGCCATAATCTTAATTCGTTTTAATTGTTAATACTAATTTGATTTCAAGTGCAAAGGTAATACTATTTTTTGAAACTACCAAACAAAAATACAAAAAATTATTATTAAATTATTTCTGCAATATTTTAACAAAAAATATTTGGCAGTTTCAAGAATTTTGTTATATTATAGTCTCTATATGGAAACTGAAAAAGGGTTAGTCTATCCTCACGGACTGACTAACCCCAAATCCACTAATAGTTAAAAGCCATTTGAACAAAGAAGTTATTATTAAATAGTAATTGGCGGTGAAAACAAAAGTATTTTGAATTAGGATTTGAGCCTGTGGGATAACGAAAAGCGTCCCGAAAGCCACAGGGGACAGACGGGACGCTCCAACAAATTAAAATTATGGTTTATACGGCTATTCTTCGCTTGTTGTATCCTCTTGAATACTTCACTGACTTGGTAAGCACCTTGGTGGCGCACTCCTTGATTACGTTCCATTTTGACATAGAGCCTGACACAAGGTTGATGTAATTCCAAATGTACTGCTTTCCGTTCTTCTTGTCGTACTTCACTTTGTTTCTCTCAGCCACATACCGCTCCTCGTTGCAGAATGTCTCGGCAAACAACTCAATCTGCTTTGACACCGCACCGCAAACCGATGTCATGTCGGCATACTCCTTCTTGTAGTGGTAGATGAGTTCCTTTGTAAGTGAGTTGAACACCATGTAGAAATTCGTGTTCTTGATAAGGTTGATGGTAGTCTCGTCAGCCTTCATGGCATAGTTGTGGAGTATTTCGTATGCCTTGTAGTCAATGTCAAGATATTGGTTGAACTTCACTTCATTCAACTCGTTCTTATGTGAGCCTACATGGCTGTACAGGATGTATTTGGCTATATAGTCCCCGACACCGAACCTGTCCATGATGTGTGTCAGTTTCTCCCAAGCCTTGATGTTTTCCTCGCTTTCGGTAAGGTAAGCCTTGGCACGCACAAAGTCGGTTGACTTCCAATCCGAGTGGTTGGTGTTCATAGTCTTGATGATGTTGAACATTTCAAGTCTTGATGTCAAGTCGTATTCAATACAGGGTATCTCGCTGATTTGGATGGTGTTGCTCTCAGCAATGGACTTCTCGTTGATTCTGATGATTGCGTCACGTCTGCCCTGTCCGTCAAGGATGTACTTCTTTCCGTCAAGACAGCCGATATACAGGGGTATGTGCTTGTCGTAACCCTGCTTGCGGATAACCCTCTCCAACCGCTTTACACGGTTCTCATAACGCACGTTCTGACGTTCGGTGTAGGTGGACTTGTTGTTTCCGTTCGCTCTGTTGATGATAGTCATTTCCAATGACTTCAATTCCTCGTAATTCAAAATACTGATTCGCATAACTTTAATTTGTTTGTTGTTGTTTTACTTTGTTTGTCTGTTTGATGGTGCAAAGATACGACAATATTTCCACACCACCAAATTTTTCAGACATTTTTTTCAAAATATTTTTATTTTTAACTAAGCCAATAACTAATAGCAAGTCTAATCCGTTGGATTTTCTTCTTGTATGCCCTTGTAGGCTTCGGATGCCTGTGCAGAAACTCAATATAGGGCAGCATTGCGATATATATGTCCTTTGGAAGCGCCCAAGTGTCTTCCTCGTTCTCAAAGTCAATAACACCGCTTTCCAAGATGTTGTCAGCCTGTCTTTTCAGACGTTCGGGAAGTTCGTCTATCAGTAGATAAACCTTCTCTCTCACTTTCTCCTTTGTTGTCATAACCTATATATGTTTAAACCTGTTGCGTCAATTGCCATACCCATGGGTATAAGCCCTCTATAATCCATATAATTTTTGTTTAGCCAATCATACAACTCATTTAGTTTTGATTGGGTATTCTCGGGTGAAGAACGTATAACATCATAGCATAAGTCTCCATAAATAACCTTTTGTTCCTCAGTCATGCTTGAAAGAGGGAATAGATATGGCTTGATGTATTCTCCTTCTTCATTTTGTCTTGGAGATATGAAGACATCAAGCAAGTAACATGTCAAGATATTTTTCGTGCCACTTTTTAGATAATGTCCCTTGTGTAAAGCAAAAGCATTATGAGCATAGTCTACAACTACCCTATAAGGCAAACGAGCGCTTAAATCTCGCAGTAATTGTTCTTTCTTTTCTTTCTGTGTCATAACCTAATCTTTTTTGTTTTCTTATTCTCATCATCCCACTCGTACCCATTTTTTTCCATCTTTTGAAATAAGATGTCACGTTGTTCTTTGGTGGCTGGATGAACATAATCACTATCTACAACAGCAGTATCTGATGTATCAAATTTATCACTTATCACTGAATAAGAACAATGCATATAACAATGTAAATTATCAGTTGATTTAAAGATAAAGTGAACCAAATCTGTGGTAAGTATATCGCCATCCTTTGCGTCTTGGATAGTCCATAATCTTTCATCTTTGTTCTCTTTGACTTCTCGTGTCATAACTAACTTGTTTTAATTGTTATTTGTTTTCAAGTGCAAAGTTACAAAAATATTTTGAAATGACAAAACTTTTCGGGTAAAAAAAATCCCTCGGCATTGAAATTCAGCCAAGGGATACAATTAACTTTTAATTTAAAACAAAAATGAATTAGGTTATTTTCCGTCAATCACGATACCGATGTAGTAATGGATACCATTCGCTCCGTCAATGTAGTCGGTTACATACCTGTCAAACACCTCAAACTGATTGTCAAAGATACCGATAGAGTATTCCTTGTCGTTGTAATTGAGCATGTACTGATGTATTTCCTCAGCGGTGTCAACAAGGCTGAAATAATCGTCCTTTGTCTGAAGGTTTGCTGCTTCCGCCTTGAACCATTGCAAAAAGTCGGTGTCGTTGTGAATGACACGATTAGCACCCAATCTGTCCGCATTCATTTCAAATTCCTTCTCAACAATCAGTCCTGTGCGCTTGGGCATGTCAAAGTTTAGGTTGACATTGCTTGTCAGAATTTCAATTGAGACATTGTTTGGAAACTTGTCCCTCAATATCTTCATTTCGGAAAATGGCAAGTCAACAACCGCACTATAAACATTGCCGTCTTTGTCCTCGCAACTCAGACAACTATATCCCTTGATGGTTTCCACGGCTTCCATGATTTCCTTCTCCTTTGACGCAAAACCAAGTCCGATGCCGAATGTGCAACCTCTCTCAATCGCCTTCATTAGTTCTTCCTCAGTCTCAACCAAGCCTTCGGAATCATCGTCATACAGGATGAAAATTTCTTCCTTGTCACTTGCGAAAATCTCCATAGCCTGTCTTTCATTGATGATTTCCCAAATGTAATTGTCTTCCTTGGTAATCTTGAATCTTCTCTTTGCCATAATCTTAATCTGTCTTAATCGTTAATACTAATTTGATTTCAAGTGCAAAGGTACAACTTTATTTTGATATAACCAAACAAAAATACAAAAAATAATTATTAAAATATTTTTGCAATTTTTTAACATAAAATATTTGGCTGTATGAAAAAATTTGTTATATTATAGTCTCTATAAGGAAATTCCGGCTAAACCCCTGTGCGATGAGGCAGATTTAGCCGGAATTAAAATATTTCAATCACCTCTTTGCCACGAGTGTCGTGCCCTTTTATCGCTATTTGTGTCATAGTTGCCTTATTTTAATGTTTCTGAATTTTTTCCCTAAAAGCGCCCACCGCACACAGGCGGAGGACGCACCGATTGATTAAAACAAATTAGAGATTATTTGATTTCGGGTAGTACTAACCTCTCATACAACTCTTTGTATTCCCAAGGATCGCTCATGATGATTTTAGCCATCTTCTTAATTGCACCAAACTTAACTATGGTAGCATAGATTTCATCACCTGTGAGCGGTTGTGCGTTTATCTTGGTTAGGACAAAATATTGTGTCTTTCCGTTCTTTCCCACATTCTCAGCCAAGTAGCCGATGTTTCTTGGGGATACACCGAGAAGAACCGCACTTGACAGGCTATTCCTGTCGTACAAGTCGTATATAGTCTCGGACAAACCGCTTACCGAATTGTACAAAGGAAGCAACCCCACAGAAAGCACACCTGTCTCCGAGTTTGTTACCTCATCATGGATGTAGTCTGAAAGTCTCTCCGCTATTCTCGTTACCATAACATTAATTCATTTTAATTGTTTATACTATTGTTTCTTTATTTCAAGTGCAAAGATACGAAAATATTTTGAATTGTGCAAATATTTCAAGACTTTTTTCATATCAATTAAAAAAAAGCCGCTATCCTCACGGACTGACGGCTTTCAATTTTACCATAAATGCGGTCGTTTAAAACGACTGATGCAAAGGTACGTCATTTATTTGAATTGACAAAACATTTCCCATTATTTTTTCATGCTTTTTGACAATTTTGCGAAATAGTTCAACGCATAGGTTTCGTTGTTCCGGCATCGTTGGCACTTGTGTCCCTTGAGGTGGCTTGAAGGTGTCTGTTGGAACGTGTTGCCACAGGTGTTGCACTTGATGGTTACAGGCTTGCTGTTTCCGTTGTAAACAACCTGTGAGTAGTCATAGTTGTTTCCGTGTACCTTAACGGCATTGTCAACGAACTCCTTGACGTCCATCTTCACACGTCTGCTGCAAATGGGGCATCCGTTTCCGTTCAGATGATGGTTAGCCACTTGATGGAAATATCCGTGCTTGGGGCACTTTATCAAAACCTTCGTTCTTGTGTTCGTATACATCGTGCAAGTATAGTCGTACTTGTCCCCATGCACAAGCCTTGCCTTCTCGATGAATTTCTCGGTAGTCAGCCTGTGGGTGTCCACACCACGGCACTTGTTGCAGCCCTGTCCGTTAAGGTGGTTGTTCGGACGTTGGAAAAAGACGTTACCGCAGTCCTTGCATCTGATTTCAACGAGTGTCTTTGCGTTTTGGTAATCCACCTTGGAATAGTCGTACTTGTCCCCATGCACCATTCTCGCCCTCTTTATGAAATCCTCGGTATTGGATTTAGGCTTTCCGTTGCAGTAAGGGCAACCCTGTCCGCTTAGGTGGTTGTTCGGGTTTTGGTGGAATGTCCTACCGCACTTGTTGCACTTCAACTCAACCTTGGTAAGGGAGTTCTTGTAGTCCACATTGGAGTAGTCAATCGCCTCACCATGTATACCCTTAGCCTTCCTTACAAACAATTCCGTGTCCATGAATCTTCCCATGTAAATCCTCCTGTATGTTTAATTTTAATTAATATTTCACAATATCACTTTTCCTAAAAACTTGTGCAAAGGTACTGCATTAAAAACGAATATGCAAAAATATCCCAATATTTTTTAGGGACAAAAAAAACCGCCCGACATGACAGGCGGCTTTTATTTTCAATTAGGATTTCATCAAACAAACACAAACTCGTTCACGTAGAAATAAGAGCCGTCCTCAAACTTGTAGTCCTTGATAACTTTAAGCATTTCCTCATCTGTCCTGTCTCCCCTGTCATAGTCGAACATTTCGCAGAACGATTCAATTACAGGGGGCAATGACGGATAGTAATCATCGCAGCATCCGCCCTGTTCATCGTCCCACGCATTTACATAGTATTTTGCATCAAAGTCATAACTATCCGTGTTATGCACGTTGTAGATGCACATTCCATTCTCCACCTCAATGTAGGCTACATCAAGTCCATCGTCAAAAGTCGCCACCATAGCCTTGATGAGTTCGTGACATCCGTCCCAAGCGGTTTCGGTATGAATGGACAGGTGGTTGTCGTTGCACTTCGTTACGTCATATATCATACCTCGCCTGTAATAGTCCTTCTTGAAACCCAAGTTCTCATAAATGTCAAACATGCTGATGCGTCCCAACACACTCCCCTTTGCCATGTCGGACAAATAGTCGTGCAACTTCTTGATTGATACCTCATTCCCTATTATCTGATAGGTAGTGTCACATAAGTTTGCCATAATCTTAATTTGTTTTTAAATGTTAATACTATTGTTTCACGTTGCAAAGGTACGAAAAATATTTGAGACTGCCAAATTTTTCAAAAAGAAAATGCCACATATCCTCACGGACTTGTGGCACTAATTAAAAATAACACATTTATTATGCAAATCTTACATGTTTAAATATATTTGATGAAAAGAAAAAGTCTCTCTAAAACGATGCTTTCTATCCTCACGGACTGAAAGCACCTTAATACAAATCATATATTAATACAAACAATCATGTACTTTCCAAATATGTACTCGGGCGAGTACAAAGGGGTACCTTTCCTTGCCCCTGTCAGTGAGCCTTTCTGTCAAACTCCGCCAACCTATTCTTCACCAACTCGTCAAACTCCGCCGGGGGCAAGAACTCATCATCAGTTGCTTCTCCCATGCCGGCATACGATATGAGGGCAAACACGTTGAAGAGTAGTCCGAGGATGAACGCCACGATAGCGTTCCTTCCCTTGCTCCTTGCCAATACTGCGCACATAACCGCTATGAACACATACAGGCAAATCAGATATATCAGTATGACAATCCTGTCCATATCAATTCAGTTTTAAATTCAGAAATCGTGAATTTCCCCGTTCTCGTCAACCACCTCGCTGTTGATGTATCCTATAAAATCCAACTCATCTGAGTGTAAACCTTCGTTGTGGTTGTAACCCTTCTCTAATGCTTCTTCGGGTGAGTCAGCCTCCACTTCTGAGACTACCACATAAGTGTAATATGATTTTACTTTGAACTTAGCCATAGCATTTTATTTTTAATTCAGTTTTATTTTGGAAAGGATACCCCACCCTTAACAGGTGGGGAATATCCTGTTTATTCTTCCTCCTTGATTACAACACCCCAATAATCGTCAATGGTTGCCATACTCCTTATATCATGTGCCATGTGGGTAACGCAAACCTCATCATCGTTGATTTCGTCCGTGTTGGTAAGCCTTACCATGTCCTTGAAGGCGCATAGTGTTTCGGTTTCCTTGTCATAGACTACAAACACACCGCTTCCCTTCAACTTGTCCAACAAACCGCCAAGTTCGTCCAATAGAGCCTTCTGCTCGTCATTGAAGGCAAGTATTGTTTTGAGTGATTTCTTGGTAGTTGTAGTTCCGTCCTCGTTAAGTACCTGAAAGTCGTTATACTCATAGACTGACTTTTCAGAAGCATAGCACTTTGTTTCTGACTTGAACTCAAATTTCTTGAAATGATACTCACATACCATTCCTTTGACATTGGCATATACCGCCTGTCCGTCCTTGAAAATGTATGCGTAGAAAGTGTCGTTACCCTCATCGTCCTTCTTAATGACAACAGGCGCAACACGCTTGAAAGCGTACATATCATACACGTTCTCATACAAACGGCATGCCGTCTTTCCCTCCTTAAAGTCCTCGGGGCTATCGAATACCCTCAGTTCGTCAGTCACGTTATATGACTTGATTTTGTAAGGCTTGCCACCCAGAGTTCCGTGATACTCTACAACACTGCTGCCCAATGTGAATTGGCATTTTTCAGCCTCCCATTTTTCAAGACGTTGTGTACTTTCGTTGAACACCCATCCGTTTCCGCTTACGATTTTAATCTTTGCCATAATGTTTTAATTTGTTTTTGATTGGTTGTACAATAATGTTATTTGATTTCAAGTGCAAAGGTACAAAGAATATTTGAAACCGCCAAATCTTTTCGCACATTTTTTTCACACCCCCTTGCATTTGTACTCAAATGAGTCCAAAACCACCCCATTCCGACAAAAAAGAAAAGCAATAAAGAAAAGTAACATAAAAGAAATTATAAAAGAAAAAAAGAAATACTATAACTCCTTAAATCTTCAGTTCCTTGGTACTGATAAGCACTATAACTCACATGACTTAACAGGTAAGAAAAAAAGAAAAATAAAGAATAAAGAAAAGATAAAAAGAAAAAAGAAACCAAAAGAAACAAAGACAGGATTCCAACTTATCCGAAACAGGGTGACACATCCAATAGGTTGACAGGAATCACAAACACAACTCCGGCACACTTGCACGAATCACACCGCATCAGATACCGGACACGGAGCGCCCCGGAACATTCATATAGTAACTATAATATAATAAAATTTGACAAACCACCAAATAAAAAGTGTTAAAAATCAGTCCAATAACTAAAATAAATATTTCAAATATTTTTGTAACTTTTAACTAAAAATATTTGTATAACTCAAAAAATTTGTTATATTATAGTGTCTATAAGGAAAATTTTGAACACAACACAATAAAAACAGATTTTGCAGTGTTCATCAATTTATGAACGCATACAAAACACTGAACAAACCATTTAAGCCACCAAACAAGCCATTCTAAGGAGTTTTAGGCATCAGACAATACAAAGTACCATCGAAACGATTTTAAGCGAAAATAGGGCATAAAAAAAGCGGCTCTTTAAAAGAACCGCCATTTGTCCATTTTAGACTACTTTCAAATATCCGTCCCCATCTTCGTATCGGGTGAACTTTTCCTTAAAGAAACTCTTATCCCTTTCAAGTGGTAAAGAATGCCCATATACGTTCAATTTCACATTCTCCAATTCAGACAAACGGAAATACCCATATTCGGTTTCAAAGATTTTTACCAAGCCGAAGAAAAGCCAATCCCCATCGGGTTGTTTCTCACCCTCCAATACAATCCATGTGCCACGTCCGTAAGGGTTGAAGAACTTGCAGATGCCTACCTTTTCTTCCTTGCCGTCTTGCGAATACAAAGGATACTTTTCAAGTGCCTTTTCAATCCGCTTTGTCATCAGTTTCATTGTTGCCATAACTCTAATCTGTTTTAAATTAAACTTAAATTGTAATTAACTCACTGCAAAGATACAACAATATTTTGAATTGACAAAAAAATAAGACAATTTTTTTTCAATTAAGATAAAAAAAGAAAAACCCGCCTATCCTCACGGACTGGCGAGTCAATAACATGAAATATACGATGCAAAGGTACGACAATATTTTTAAATACCAAAACATTTCAAGACTATTTTTATTATTAAATTATTTTTGCAACTTTTTGATGAAAATATTTGGCTATATGGAAAATTTTGTTATATTATAGTCTCTATATGGAAAATGGTGTCGCACCCCGGGACAAGGCACAAAAAAGACACCCCAAGCATGACTAAGCACGCAAGGGGTGTCCGAACAAATCAGTATTATTGTTTAATTCTTCCTAATGTACTTATGAAAGCAACTTGCAATGAAACCTTCGTAAATATACTTTCTATCACCCTCAAACGGCTTGTATATCACACTTGCGACAATTCTACGCAACTTGGGTATAATCATTTCCAAAACCTCGGGTTTGCTCATAACCTTACTCAAATCGTTTGCATTGAAATAAGAGCCGTTACCCTTCATAGTCATTTCAGTCAAGCGATGAATGTCCATGTAGTTAATATCGGTATTCAGCAAAGCAGCAGCCAAACTCTTATTGTCGCATAGACAATAGATAGCATCTTGATATTCGGTTACCACATCGTTGTAGATGCGTACAAGAGCCTCTAACACGTCATACTGCTCTACTTCGTTATCTTCACACTTGAAGAAATTTTCAATCTCACTTACAAAAAAATCAATTGTACTTAACATAACTAAAATGATTTAAATTAAAAAACTAATGTAATTAACACGATGCAAAGTTACACAAATATTTTTAATTGGCAAAACATTTCAAGGCTTTTTTTATTATTAAAATATTTTTGTAATTTTTTATTGAAAATATTTGTATAATTCAAAAATTTTGTTATATTATAGTTTCTATAAGGAAGCTCCCGCCGGAGCAAAAGAAAACCCCATCCGTGAAGAATGGGGTTTCGCTTGTCAGAGTTCGCTGAAATGCTTGTCGTTCTCGTATCTTCTCATCATCTCATCAAACTTGTATAGCCTTGGCTTGAATTTGCCCCTTATATTCGGGATGAGGCTTGAAACGGCTTTGTCACACACGTTTTTGGTTATTTCGCTAAGTCTTGGTGTGCGGCATACCGACACGCTCGGGACGGTGCATTTGGCTATACAATAATCATCCCAATCTGCTTCAAAGGATGCCACATTATCCCCATTGGTGAAGAACCCGAAATAACATCCGTTATCATCGTCCAAATGCACGAATACACGGAATCCGTGCGCCTTGATAGTCTCCGCCAACTCCATTACCATTCTTTTGTTTCTTTCCCAATTCATAACTAAATCTGATTTAAATTAAAAATTACAAACTATTTCCGTAAAATGTTATTTGCTTCCAACCTTTGCACTTGCCCCAAAGGAATTGCACTTCTCTCGTTTTTAAATTGCGGTAAAACCCAGCCGACTTCGGGTATTTGATTGCATACCCATCGCCATTTAATGATCTTGTGCTATACATATTCGTTTTAAATTAAAAAATATTGTTATTAAATCGTTGCAAAGATACAAAAATAAATTGAATTGACAAAATATTACCCGAATTATTTTTCAACTGAGATAAAAAAAATCCGCCTATCCTCACGGACTGACGGATTTTAATCTAATTATTAATTTTAAATTGATAAAATGAAACCGCCCTAATTTTCACAAACTCAGACGGCTTTAAATGTTAAACATTTCAGAAAAACAAGTATTGATGAAATTATTTATCAAGTGCAAAGGTACAACAATTATTTGAAACCTCCAAACAAAATGATAAAAACTTTTAATCAATGCCCATATAATTGCACCATTCAGTGTATAAATCCACTTGGCATTCCCCGCCATCAGCATGGTAACTGCCTTCCCTCAGATACATTCTGAAATCCTCATCCGTTTCGTATGCCATCCTCGCAGAGAGTTCGTCACCATCCCTTGCGGTTACCACGTCCATTGAATAAAGCGCACGTCTTAGCCTTCTTTCGGGTTTTGCGTTGTCATAATCCGTGTAGTAACCCACTCTGTGTCTGTCCTTCTTTGCGTTCCAATAGGCATCCTTGCACTTTCCGCAGCAAAAGGCTTGAGCCCACTGACGTTTAACGAATTTAGCCTTGCATATAGGACACACAATTTCGGTGCCTACCTTTGCTGATTTGTTGCCCTCGTATGCGATTGTCCTCGCTGTCTTCTTACGTCCCATAATCTAATTTATTTCAATTCAAGTGCAAAGATACAACAAATATTTGAATTATCAAAACAATTCAGTTAAAAATATTCCAAAAATTAATAATGTGTATAAACAAAACTTGCTCAAGAACTTGAAAAAACATGTGAAAACATTTGGAGGGTAACGCAAAAGTCCGTACCTTTGCAGCATAAAACAATAGTCATAATAATTATAGATTTAAATTAAACAAACTTTGCTCAGTAAAAAAGGATAGTCCGTGAGGATAATCCTTTTTTCATTTATAACATGCCTAAAATTGTACTCAAATGAGTCCAAAACACCCGAATATCAACCAAATAAACAAATGAAACCATGACAAAGAACAAACTAACCACAATCATACTCAACGCAATCACTCCCACTTTCGGGATGATGATTATCGTAAGTAACATGCTTGACGCACACGATACCGAAGGCATATTCCTCAGACTTCTATCCAAATTCCTCTTCTCGCTTGCAATCAGCATAGTTATAACAAGCCTTGTACTTGAAACCAACACACTGAAAGACGAGCTTAAAAAGGTAAGGGATGAGCTGAGAAATCTGAAACAAGGACAAACCGGAACCGAAACAAGGGATTGACGCACGCACGGACAACCAAACCCATCCAAGGAGAATCCGCAAACATGGCTTACGCTCCGGACTTAAACACGGCTGGACTTTCCATATAGTAACTATAATATAATAAAATTATCCAAACTGCCAAATATTTTACACACTTTTTTTGCAAAAATACGAAAATAATTATTTTCACTATCTCTGCAATTTTTAACTAAAAATATTTTGTCATATCAAAAAATTTGTTATTTTATAGTTTCTATAAGAATACCCTTGTCGGCTATCTGAATAACACACTTGCGTGCGCTATACCGGAATACGCAAATATATGTGGCTAAAACAATCAGAAAACCGCCTATTTTGCACTGTAATATAGTCAGACGTATGTTTGCCCACCCGAAACGATTTAGGCTCTGATTTGGGGCATTACCGGCGCAAAGGAACGTATGCAAATATATGTGTGTCGTGTAGTGTTTTTCCAGTAGTCTAAAACAATCAGAAACTGCCCTATTTTCGTACTGGATACCCTCAAACGTACATTTGCCCAGTAGGAACGATTTAGGCTCTGATTTGGGGCATTACTGGATACAAACGTATGGACACAAAAAAAGGTAGGCAAATAGCCTACCTTTTTGTTTAGTGAGATTTAGACTGCTACCGCCAACTCAAATAAGTTTTGCAGTTCCTTCTGAATCGTTCCTTCCAGTATGGAATCAAACTTCTTTTCCGTGTCGCTGTATGCGGTGTGGTTTTGGTAATGTGTTGTCAGTCCGTTCATCAGCCACATAGCCGTACCGCTTTCAAGTTCTTTTTGTCCGATACCATTGTGAAGGCTATCCATAACAGCATTAAACTTGTTTCTTGCTCGTGTAGATACACCCTCATGCTCAATGTTGTGTCCGTTTGCGTTGAACGCTGTTAGGCTATCCCCACTTAGCAGAACTTGTCCCAGTATGCGATTTACTTCCGCTTCACGGAACTTAGTTTTAAGCATGACTTCGATACGTTCGCCAAAACCTTTGCGATAGCCCTCAAACAACTTGATTGCTTTGTCGGCATTTTTCTTCAAATCAAGTTTGTCGTGGACTGATTTCGTATGTTTGAAGGTGTCCTTATTCTTGCAGTCTCGGAAAGCAAGATTCAACGTATTTTGGCAAACTACTCTCGTTGGGGTTATCATACATGTGATAGCACCACTTCCGTCATGTGAGGTTGTAAACACGACATACATGTCTATGTTATTAGCCTCTTTGTTGTCTATCCTTAAAGGCTCTGGAAATTTGGCAGTGATGAAAATGCGCTCTCCCTTGCCCAGCACACCAGCCGAAACGATATTTGCTTTCTCGTTATTGTCAGTAGTGAGCAAATCAATAAAATTGAATGCGTCTACATTCTGCACAATCTCGTAACGATTTCCGACAACTCCCAAAACTTCTTCGTAGTCTGTGCGGAATGTTGCCCGATGGCTGCCGATAATCTGCTGAGTTATTAACTCATGTGGCACTGGCAAACCTTGGTTAATGTATTCCATAATCTTCGGGGAAAGTGCTGCAATTTGGGTTGGTATAACCTCATAGTTTGCACAACAATACTCAATAGCCTCACGAGCGGTAAAACCGCTTTCCTTGATTTGTCCCAGTCTATGCCATGCGGGTTCAACTGCTACAAAAGATGCTACTTCTTGTCCCATAATCTCACGAATCTCAATGTTGTGTGACATAACAATTAAATTTAAAAAATTAAACAAAAAATACTAAAAATACCTCGGTTGCCCTCAGTAGCACTTCCACCGAAATGCGTTGCAAAGTTACAAAGAATATTTTAATTAAGAAATAATTTTAAGGTTTATTTTTAATTAAAATGAAAATTTTTTAAGCACACCTTATATAATAAAAGAAAAAACCTTGATAATAGCGATTTTCATACCAATTCAAAATAAATTATTGTAATCAATACAATCAAAATAACATAAAATAGCAATCTAAACACACATAACTATGATATATGATTATCCACATTATTAGTGTGTCCAAATATCTACATATCCAAATATTTGAATATACACATATATGGATATTCAGCGAACAATCCATATAGAAACTATAATATAACAATTTTTTTGACATGGCAAAATATTTTAACACTTTTTTTACAAAAATACAAAAATAATTATTTTCATTATCTTTGTAATTTTTAACTAAAAATATTTGGTGGTTTCAGATTTTTTATTATTTTATAGTTTCTATAAGAAAAGTCTACCCACACCGCCACAAATATATATCATCATGTGTCTTTATCCGTGTCCGCTTATATGGCGCAAAATAGGCTCAATTTCGCGCTGAATTGTTTTATATGGGCAAATATACGGCTGCCACGATTTAAGCGCAAATAAAGGCAAATTAGAGCATAAAAATGCCCCTTTCGGGACGTTTTCAAATAAGGACAAAAAAAAAACGCCCCTTTCGGGACGTTTCTTTTTACATAGCCACCTTCACGATTGTGGGGTTGGTAATGCTGATAGTGTGGATTTCCTTGTTTATGTGCATTTCCTTCACGTTCTCAATGCTCACATTTCGGTAGCGAACCACCTCGCCAGCCTTAGCCTTTGGCTTGTATCGGTTCAAGTAGGCTATTTGCTCATCGGTAGCGGGTTTTCCGTTGCATAGCGTTTCGGAATTGGTTATCATCCCATTTATGTAGATGATATAAGCCTTGCCACTATCCGCAAGTTGCATAAGCACGTTAGGCACGATATGCACCCTATTTGGCTGCTCTGATGCGGTGTAATCTTCGCCAAGTGCTTTACTCATTGCTCGTTCATAGTCAGCACCGAAATTGTAGGTAACTGCATATCGTTTAGTAAAAACTAAACTTTCATCAATTCTGATGCGTTCGCTGCCATCGGTTGGAAATTTGTTTGTCCGTACTTTCGTTTCACAAACTAATGTGACAAATCTTCCACCACTCTTTGCAGCACTCAAAAAGGCTGCAAACGTAAATAAATCTGAAAACTGCATAATAAAAAATGTAAATAAATTAAACAAAACCTCCGAACTATTTCGGTAGGGCATTCCGCTGAATGCAGTGCAAAGTTACAACTAATATTTGAATTAAAAAATGAATTAAGATAAAAAGTGATGAAAAAAATGTTATTAACAAAATTTAACTAAAAAAGTTTGGTTATATGAAAACTTTTTCTTATAGGGAATGGCTCGCCGACAACCAAGCATATAGTAACTATAATATAATAAAAATTTTGATATGGCAAAATATTTTAAGATAAAAGTTTCAAGAATAAAGAAAATATTTATAGGGTAGGACTCCCCCCGTTACCCCCTACCCAACACCCCCCTATGTAAACCCCCTCTACGTTACCCCTCGGTATGGCATAGCGAATATGGGGGGACAGTTGCTTCCGAATGATTTTCCCCAAATTTTCAATTGTTTCAAAATGACTCTTTCCAAAAATTTTTTCTGTGAAATTTTCAATTGTTCCAAAACAGCTCTTTCCCAAAAATTTTTTCCCGGAATTTTTTCAACCATCCCAAAACAGCCCTTTCCAAATTTCCGTTTTT
>JAEIGA010005362.1_pt1 | contig 19633 bp, 32 predicted proteins | sample 9270691 | NCBI WGS metagenome assembly JAEIGA01 (sample SAMN17057246, study PRJNA624740) | gut metagenome | biome: biome; isolation source: fecal sample | host: Bos grunniens | place: China: Xizang | collected 2019 | reverse complement strand
TGGATTCCATAATGGAATGGGACAACGAAGATTGCTGGATCAAGGCAAATCCCGGCCTCGACACAATCAAGTCGCGAGCATATCTGCGGCAGATGGTACAGAAGGCGAAGGACGATCCGTCCTTCAAGCCGACGGTCCTTGTAAAAGACTTCAACCTGATTCAGACGTCCGCTTCGGCATGGCTCCGGTACGAAGACCTGAACAACGAAGCAATGATAGACGTCAAAACCGATTATTTCATCGGCGGATTCGATGCGGCCGATGCTCTCGATCTGAACGCAGCGACGTGCCTGATGGCAAGACCGGGGGATCCGAATGTATACGTCAAGTCAATGTTTTGGCTTCCTCAATCTGTTTTCGACGAGAATGACCGGAACGGCATCCGGAGAGAGAGAGACTCTGTTCCATACCGATTATGGGAAGAGCAAGGATACCTTCGAATCGTTCCGGGAAATCACGTCGACAAGAACGTCATCTTCGAATGGTTCTGCGAACTTAAGGAAGAAGAGGACTTGTATCCGCGTTTTATCGGCTACGATCCATGGCACATATCGGACGAGCTGCTTCGGAAGTTTTCGTCGGAATTTGGAAAGAATTGCATGATTCCGGTCCGCCAGGGCGTCGCAACATTGTCCGAGCCGATGAAAGAATTGTCTGCAATGCTGAAGGCAAAGCAGGTTGTCTATGACAACAATCCGATTCTTAAGTGGAATCTAATGAACACGGAAATCCGTGCAGACGTGAACGGGAACATTCAGCCATGCAAGGGCAGGGACAATCGGAGACGAATCGACGGAACCGCAGCATTATTGGACGCGTTCACGGTCTTCAGGGCGAACCGTGACAAATATATCAATCTAAACTAAGGAGCGCGGAAATGGGTATTTTTAACCGAAAAGAGGTACGCAAAAAGGAGAAGCTGGAGCAGGCGATAAAGGATTACTTCCGCGTGCTGAACGCTTACAATCCGGTCTTTCGGACTTTTGAAGGAAGCGTGTACGAGATGGAGCAGACACGAGCCGCGATTCACGCTTTCGCCAATCACGCGAGCAAATTGGTGGCAACCGTCAAGGGAGCAGCCGCGAGCGATTCGTTCAAAGATATGCTTAAGTATCAGCCGAATCCGCTGATGAACACATCTCAGTACCTTTACAGAATCGCAACCTACTTCAAGGCTTCGAACACGAGCTTTATTGTTCCGCTTTACGACAAGTACGGCAACATCACCGGCTTTTATCCGCTGAACACGGATAAGTGCGAAATCCGTCAGGATAAAGATGGCATAGCTTATCTCCGGTACGAAATCAAAGACGGCGTATATGCCGCGATTGAGCTGGAACGCGCCGGAAGGATGGTGAACATGCAGTATGATTCAGAAATCTTCGGCGCGTCAAATCGGTGCATGCTTCCGACCATGCAGATGATTTCGCAGCAGTCACAGTCGGTTTTGGAAGGAGCGAAGAATGCAGCGAGCCTTCGGTTTATGGCGAGAATCGCAACGGTGCTGAAGCCTGACCAATTGAAGGAAGAGCGCAAGAGGTTCAACGAAGAGAATCTCGGTGCGGACAACAACAACGGTGTCCTTCTGTTTGATGAGAAATACGAAGATGTGAAGCAGATTACTTCGACGCCTTACGCGGTACCGGACGCACAGATGGAACAGATCCGACAGAACGTGTTTGACTATTTCGGAGTGAACGCGAACATTCTTCAGAACAAGTTCACTTCGCAGGAGTGGGAAGCGTTCTACGAGGGAGCGATCGAGCCGTTCGCGGTGCAGCTCTCCCAGGTGCACACCGGGATGGTTTACTCGGTGCGCCAGGTTGGTTACGGAAACGAAATCCTTTGGACCGGCGACCGGCTGCACCACATGAGCACACAGGAAAAGACGACGCTCATTGCGACATTGTTCGATCGCGGTTTTATTACACATAACGAAGGACGGGAAATCTTGAATCTTGCTCCGGTTGAGGGCGGAAACAAGTTTTACATTCGGAAGGAATATGCAGAAACGGGGAGTGTAGAAGATGATGGAGAAGGAGTTCTCGATAGTAATACCGACTCATAATGGCGAAAAACGTTTGTCCGTTCCCTTACATAGCATTAATTCGCAATGCTATGATAGGGACAAGTTCGAAATAATAGTTATTTGCGACGCATGCTCGGACAAGACAGCAGAGGTCGCGAAGGCTTACGGTGCGGACGTCGTGATGGAAGTCGACCACCGGAACGCTGGCCTCGCAAGGAACGAAGGACTTGAAGCAGCGACAGGTAAATGGGTGCTCTTCATGGATGACGATGACCATTGGCTCGGTGAGTGCGTCCTGGCATTCCTTCACAGACTTGCAGAGGAAGATGACTTCGATATAGCGTGCATGGGTTTCTACTGGTCACGCGGAGCTGCTCTTCCGTTCGACAATGCAGGGATGCTGTTCCCGAATGTTTGGAGCAAGATGTGGAGACGGTCCTTCATCGGCGAGACACGGTTCCGCGAAGTGTATCCGAATGACGATGAGTGGTTTTGCAGAGACATGATGCAGAAGAACCCGAAAATCCGGGTATCTGACAACGTGATATATTACTACGATTACATGCGTCCGGGAAGCATCACGGACACGGAAAGGAAAAGAAATGCCAGTAAAGAATGACAGACAGTACAGGAGCGCGACCTTTCAGGTGCGTGCGGCCGCAGAGGGCGAAAGCAAGAAGTACATTGTCGAAGGGTATGCGACGACCTGGGAAAGATATCCGCTTTACGATTGGGGCGACGAAACGATTTACGAAAAGTTTGACAGAGAAGACTTCGCAGGAGTGAACATGGATGATGTTATCTTCCAGTACAATCACGAAGGCCGCGTCTTCGCAAGAATGTCGAACGATACTCTAAAGCTGTCCTTTGACGATCACGGCCTCAAGGTTGTGGCGGATCTGTCCTCGACAGAATCGTCAAGACAGATGTATGAAGACATCGCTGCCGGCCTCGTCACAAAGATGAGCTGGGGATTCATGCCGAACGGATTTCCTGAATTCGACGAGGAGACATCCACACTTACATGGAAGTGTGGAATCAAGAAAATTTACGATGTATCTGCCGTGAGTATTCCGGCTAATGATACGACCGAGATTTCAGCAAGAAGTCTTTGCGACGGAGTGATTGAAAAGGCACATGAGGAGCGCATGAAAGCTGAAGCGAGGGAATTTGAAAGAAAGAGACTGATTGCTCTTTTGGAATTGGAGGGAATCGAATGAACGAAAGACTTCAAGAAATCGAGTCTCGGCTTTCGGAGATTTGCAGAAGCCTCAAGTCCGCAGAAGTAGGAACGGACATCGACGCTTTAAGAGAAGAGATTGCTGCTCTTAAAGAGGAGCGCAACAAGATTGAATCCGAAGAAGCTCAGAGACAGGCGCGGTTGAAAGAAATCGCAAACAACAACATTCCGACGCAGATCGTCGAGGAAAGAAAGGAAGAAAACACTATGCCTGAATTCAAGAATGATTCTGCGGAATATCGTTCCGCATGGCTGAAAAACCTTATGGGAAAGGAACTGACCGAGCAGGAGAGACTTGTTGACCTGACCGGAGCAATGCCGACCAGCACGGCAAACAAGGTGCTTTCCATTGTTGAGGAGAGCCCGCTTCTCTCGAAGTTGGACATCTCTCGGATCCCTGGAAACCTTAACATTCCTGTCGAGACCGCAAGCGATGCGGCTTCTTGGGGTGCAACCGGTGCGGCTGTTAATGACGCAATCGGAACGGTACAGCTTTACGCTTATCAGCTTATCAAGACCATCGAAGTTCCTGGCACGATTAAGGCTGCAAGCATCGACGCTTTTGAGGACTACATTGTTCGTCGTCTTGGCGAGAAGATTCGCAAGACTCTCGAACTGGCTGTCATCAACGGCGACGGCAGCGGCAAGGCGACCGGTATTTCCGTAACCGTAAACACGTTGACCGGTACGTTCACGAAGACCGGTGTTGTTAAGGCGGACCTGTTCAAAATTATGGGCAGCCTTGGCGGTGAGTTCCAGGACAACGCAACCTGGATCATGCCGAGCGCGGTTTACTACGGTGAGGTTCTTGCGGTTGCAGGAATTAATGATTTCGCAAACCTGGCAGCAGGCGGCGGCGAGAAACTTCTTGGAAAGGACGTTGTCCTGACCGAGAATGCAAAGATTTCCAATGCGGATTATATCTTCTATGGAGATCCGAAGCATTATCATCTTAACTTCAGCGAGGACATCAATGTTTCGAAGGACACTTCTGTTGGATTCGCTTCTAACAGCGTTATGTATCGTGGTGTTACTGTTTGCGATGGCAAACTTGATTCCGCGAAGTCCTTCGTTAAGTACACGCGTGCGACCTGATAGGTAGCTGAGAAGGGGGAGCGCTGAAGGGCGCTCCCCCGGTTAAAAAAAGGGAGAGTGTAATGGCAAAAGTATTAATCGCGATACCGTGTATGGACATGATCGACACGGCTTTCGTCCAGTCATTGATGGGATTGGACATTGATGCAGAGGTAAGAATCAAATTCTTGCCGGGGAGTTTGGTATATGATTCTCGCAACCAGCTGACCGAGATTGCGAGAGCAAGTGAATGTGAATATATATTTTTCATTGATTCGGACATGACCTTCCAAGGAGACACCTTGAAGAGACTCCTTGCAGATGCCGAGAGTGAAAAATTGGATATAGTGACAGGATTGTGCTTCACAAGAAGGCCGCCGATCAGAACGGCAATCTTCAAAAAGTGCGAATACTCCACAGACGAGGACGGACAGCTGTTCCCGGATGCGGTAAATTATAACGATTACCCGAAGGACGCTCTTTTCCCTGTCGAGGCTTGTGGGATGGCGTGCTGCCTGATCCGGATGAGCTGCGTCGACCACGTTTTGCAGAACTTCGGACTTCCGTTCTCACCGGCCCAAGGTTGGGGCGAAGATTTATCCTTCTGCATTCGAGCGAGGGAGCTGGGGCATCAGCCGTTTTGTGATTCTTCCGTCAAGGTCGGTCACATCGGCAAGATGGTAGTGACCGAAGACATGTTTTTGAGAGGACAGGACAATGCCGAATAACGAACAGACAACGAACACCGAACCGACAACGAACACCGAACCGAGTGAGCTTTTCACGAAAGTAAAGGCGGCAATCCGCATCGGCCATAATTCCTTGGATGATGAGATTCAGGATGTCATTGATGCAGCTCTTAAGAGTCTGAACGCGCATGGCATCGCAACCACGGGAAACGAAGATGATGCGCTTGTCATCAATGCGGTCAAGTTATATGCAAGGTGGCAATTCGATTATTGCGGAAAAGCAGACCAATTTGAAAAGGCATGGAATGCCGCGATTGTTGTAATGGCATTGTGCGGAGACTATGACGAGGTGCCGAATGAATGACATCATTAAATTTATCACCACAACCGTTTCAACCACAGTAAATTCGCAAGGTGATTATCCGGTGACGCGGACAGACCGCAATGTGTTTGCGCTTGTGAAGTCCATCGGGACAAAAGAATTCTATGAAGCAGCAACCGCTGGAATGAAACCGGAAATCAAGTTTGTCATTCAGGATTATCTTGATTACGAAGGTGAGAAGGAACTTGCCTTCAATGGATTCCGATATCAAATCTTGCGGACATACAGAACCCAAAACAATCAGTTAGAGATAACTGTTGGTGGGGGGGTGCGTGACATTGCCCACACCTAAATCAGTTGTCAAGATAAACAAAGACGGAGTAAAATATGAATCCTTCGCGGATCAGACTCAGTATTATTTGTTCGAGCTGACACGCGCAGCGCTCCGGGACGTCGGTAAATTTGTCCGGAAGATGTTCGACCGGAAATATTACGAAACATTCCAAAGGAGAACTGGCAAGGGCGGCAAGGCCATCAAGGTGAAGGTTTGGAGTTCGCGGAACACAACGGCGCCGAGGGTATCGGTTGGATGGAAGCAGGGCCGAAGCGACGGATTTTACTCATGGTTTCAAGAAGTTGGAACGAAAGGACAGAATCCGCAGCGACGGTACGGAATCCTTCAGAAAGTAGTAAACGAGAACATTGACGAAATCGTTAAAATCGAGAGTCAGTATCTGTCGGGCATCGGTTCGGAAAAGAATATTGACGAATCCGAGTTCGACATCGAAGAGGGTACAGAAGTATGACAAAAACCAATCAAATGAAATGCGATATCCGAACCGCATTGAACACGATTCTTCCGTCATATCCTTATGAAGCTCCTGTCGAGCAGGCATATCCATACATCGAGTTCGAGTGGGACATCATCGCGAGACCGGGCGAAGGAGTCTCGCGTGGAACGATAGACGTGCATGTGTGGGACAACACGGATGGCTACGGAGTTTGCGACGAGACGCTTGACCAGGTGGAGGCGCTTTTCGACGGATATGTCTTCGGAGATGACATGAAGATTTATTCCATCCGTGGAACGAGGTCACACCTGCCGAACAATGATGCCACAATCAAGCACGCGCATGAGGTGTTTGATATAAGCATATACGATTAATAAAGGAGAAACAAAATGGCTAAAAAGACTTACACAGGCTTAACCACAACGACGAAGAAGCATCTTCTCCTTGGTGCAGGTGCTTTCTTCAAGAACTTCCTGGTCGGAACGGATACCTATGAAAGCGCGGTGGCCGGAGGCAAGCTCATCGGTGCTACGCAGGGTGGTGGAGAGTTCCAGGCGGTGGCTACGTTCAGACAGATTCCTGTCGACGGAGCTATCGGAGACGTAAAGGACCTGGAAGACATCCAGCGCTGGGATGTATCAATGACTGCGAACGTCCTGGAGGTGACTAAGGAAACCGTTCAGCTCGCACTCGGAGCTGCTACGATCGGAACCACGTCGGGGACGTCCGGCTACAAAAAGATCACCGGGAACAACGGTCTTGTGGCAGCAGACTTTAACAACGTGACGTGGTGCGGATGTCTCCTTGGTGAGACGAAGCCGATGCTGATCCAGATCGACAACGCGCTTTGCACCAATGGCCTGAATCTGACCTTCACGGACGGTGAGGAAGGCAAGATCGCGTTAGAGTTCCACGGCTTCTATGATGCGGTTGCTACGGGAGCAGAGCCGGTGGCTCCGTTCGCCATATACATGACGGAAACGACCTAACGGAAAGGGGTAAGGGAAAGTGAAAGAACTTAGTACAGACAACCTTCTGACGATTGCGGAAATCGCAGAAGACAGCGGACTCGTTGAGATTCTTACCGAGTACAAGAACACAAAGGAAAAGGACGCGGAGAAGGTCGGCATGACCATCTTCGTCAAGACGCTTTCAGGAATCTCAAGAGGATCAAAATCGAAGGTTTATTCTTTGATTGGCGAATTGACCGGTAAGGAAGAGGAGGCCATCAAGAATCAGCCTGTGAAGGCGACCTTTGAGGATCTGAAGGCAATCTTCCAGTACGGAGAGAATGCGAGTCTGCTTAAGGATTTTTTCAATTAGGCATGACTCGGTGGGAACTTGAAGATTTTGTAATCTCCGAGCTTTCTATCGAAGTCATGCGGTATAAACCAAGGCGGTTCATCAATTTGACGGTGGCCGCCTTGAAGCGCAAAAATGACCGGGATTTGTTCTTCCGCTGGGTTGTGGAAGGACACTCGACACGGATGCCGTTCGATGAATTCAAGCAGAAACTGCTTCCGATCCGAAAGGAATCCAAGGAAGACATCCTTGAGCGCACAAGAGAAATGATGGAGAAAGCACAATGGCAGCATCACTCTTTAAGCTTGTAGGCGACATATATGTCAACAATGACGAAGCCAACAAGTCCATACAGAAAACCGATGACAAAGCCAAGGGATTGGGCGAAAGACTTGCAAGCGGTATCAAGACCGCAGCCAAGTGGGGCGCAGCAATAGCCGGAGCTGCGACCACGGCGGTAGCAGGTCTTACCAAATTGGCATCACAGACCGCAAAGACCGCAGACGAAATCGACAAGGCATCCAAGAGAATGGGTGTCTCAACGGATTCCTATCAGGAGTTGAAGTACGCAGCAGAGCAATGCGGAGTCGAGATGGGTACCTTGGAGAAGGCTGCGAAGAAGCTCGAAGGCACCGACATAAATTTTGACGATGCCATTGCGGACATCATGTCCTTCGGCACCGAAGCAGAGCGAAGCAAGAGAGCAGCTGAGTTGTTTGGTGACAACATCGCATACACCTTGAGTCCGATTCTTGCGGAATCCGGCGATAGTTTCAATGATCTGCGGAAGAGGGCGCATGACCTTGGTGTTGTGATGTCCAAGGAAGATGTGGAAGCCGGGACGAAACTTAGTGACACGATGTCGGATGTCAAGAAGGCCTTTGGCGGCATCGCAACGAGCCTTGGGACTTCCCTTGTTCCCTTGGTGCAGAAGGTCGCAGACCTTATCCTCGACAACCTTCCGACCATTCAGGCATTGTTCGATGAGCTGGCGCCGTTCCTCACGGACTTCCTTGAGACCGTGTTCCCGATTCTTCTCGATTTGGTTTCTGCGGTGCTTCCGCCTTTGATGGATTTGGTCAAGGCTATTCTTCCGATTCTCACCACCTTGGCAAAGACGATTATTCCGCCGATTGCGGACATTTTGAGTGCGGTCCTTCCGATAATTGTTCAGATAGTGAACACACTTCTTCCTCCGCTTTTGGAATTACTTCAGCCGATTTTAGACTTGCTGACTCCTATCCTGGATGTAGTGAAGGTTCTTCTTCAGCCTTTGCTTGATCTGCTCAATCTTGTCCTGACTCCTGTCAAGTTGGTGCTTGAACCGATAAAAGATATTTTGGAAGGCGTTAAGACCGTCATCGAGGCTCTTCTTTCTCCCATCAAGGCATTGGGCGAAAGAATGTCCTCGTTGTGTTTCCCTTCCATAACGGTTCCCGATTGGGCAGCGAAACTGTTAGGCATCGAGGGCGAAGTAGAAACACATCCTGTTGGTGATAGGGTGAATTGGAACAAGCTGACGGACTACACAGGAACCACGAACACGACAGGGGGCAGCGGTAGCACAGGAGGAGGCACGAACCGACAGAGTGTGAAACGAGCCTTCTCGTTGAAAGCCGGAGGCGGTCTTGTAGACACCGGCGAGGTTTTTGTCGCACGAGAAAGCGGACCTGAATTAGTCGGCAGATTCGGCAACACCACAGGAGTCGCAAACAACGAGCAGATTATCCAGGGAATCGCGTCAGGTGTCGCAAGCGCATTGGCACCGGTTGAGGACATTCTTCTTCAGATATATCAGAACGGACTTCAGATAGACGGAGAGAAGGTCAGCAAGGTTCTTGCACCTTCGATGAATTATCAGCTTGGAGTCCTGAAAGGGTAACAATATGGCAAAGTTCAAGATTACCTATAACACAACGAATGTCATTCCCGAAGAATCGGGATGGGTTTGGTGTTCCGAATCCATCTCCGCGCCTTCACCGAGATACAAGTTTGTAAACCTTGGTGGTGCAAGCGGATCGGTTGATATGTCAAAGGCATCTTCGGGTTCTTTGCTTTATGACGATAGGGAGATAAAGGTCACCTTCGCGAGATTCAAGAAGGGGCAAGACGGATGGTTGGACAATGTGGTTGCCTTGGACAATACACTTGCGACCGCATTTGCTTCGGGCGCAACAGTTTACATCTTCCCGAAAACGGAAAGCAATATCAAATACACCGCAAAGGCATTCACAAGGGAAGTTTCAAGGGATGGCATCATTCAGTTCGTGACATTGACCTTCCGAGTGAGTCCATTTTCAACCGCGACAACATAAGGAGTAATTTATGAGCAGATGGTCAATCAATACTTATACATTTACAACCGTAAGCGGTTCGATTCAATTCAACACATTGAATTTGGATCCCTATCTGCTTTCGGGAAAACTTGTAAAGACCTTAAATGACACATCCAAAGTAAGTTTTTCTGTTCCAGAAGCGCAAGGAAGGAATCTTTATCCGGGACAGACCTTGGTTGAAGTAAAATATGGCAATGACCGGAAGTTCTTTGGAACTGTTGTAAAGAAGGTATACAACAATCAGAATGGCACATATGATTTTGAAGTAACAGGTGTGCTTGGTTCATATCAGTTCATTCCGAATTATAACGGTTATGATGTAGAAACCATAGAATCCTATATTGCAACGGAAGTGAGCAGATTCAAAGGAACAGCATCAGCTCCTTACGATTGTTATAATCCTTGGACGGAACTTTACACAGGGCATAACGAAATCCCTTCGACCTTCGGTGACATCGAAACGGAGAATCTTGGTTTGATTCCGTCTTTCAATCTGAATCTGCAAAAGACTTCGGAAAATGCTTACGAATTTTTGCGGATGATTACAAGGGAAAAGAGTTACCTTCTTCCTTCTTCCGTAACATCAAACAAGACTTCATTATATTGGTATGAGGACGGAGAAAAGGCATACTTCAAGCGCATAAACGGTTACAACACGCAAGAAGTTGATTACGATGCAAACCTTATCTCATACACATATGACAAGCGCACAGAAGCAACAAAGGTGTTTGCAAAGAATACGGTTGAAGGCGCGACACCTGCTTACGGCACTTTGACAAGAGCAAATTATCCGACACCTTTCTATTTCAAGCGCGTAAACCTTGCCGAGAAAAGTGATAAAAGCGCATACAGTTCATCGGACGAAATGCTTCAAGGAATTATGCGTCTTGTTCCGAAAACCGATTATTTTGAAGCATATGCGTATGACAGGCACATCATTGATAACACAGTTCCTTGGTTCGATATGGGAAAAGTGGTCAAGGTGAATCTGTCTCAAGGTGGAGAGGAATTCAGCACTACATTGAACATTGTTCAAATCACATATGACTTTGTTGATTCTTCGCGTGACCGCGTAAAACTTGGGAATACGATATCTTCCCTTCTGACAAGCACAGAGGAACAGGAAAATGAGTTCCGAGCAGAAGTAAAAGGGAAACTTGACACATCGGGTGGGACGATGTACGGAGATGTTGTTTTTGAAGGTTCTGACAGTAATGTAGAAACATCGAACACAATTTCCGATGACGAAATCCATCTTTACAGAAAAGACAATTCCTCGTCATCTTCGGCGCGTTCTTTGGAATCATCGGTTGACATTGTTCCTCTTGGACTTGTTCCCGGTGCAAATCCTGGGAATCCTTTGAATGATGAACCATATGCGAATTTCAAGAACAAGTTCGGAACAGGTAATTCAAATTATCAGAATTATCAAACATCGGTGAACGGAGTCGGCCTTTGGTGTGAAAATACAACATCAAGCGGAACATTGCGGACGCGGACGGTTGTAAATCCCGATGGTGTTACTATTGTGGACAGCGGTTTAGGCGCGTCTTTCAAATCTAATAAGCTTGAAATGCGCGGACGCATCTTCGGTACCTGTAACGTAATAGATCAAGACAGTTTGCAACAGGGTTCGTTGAACGGAAATGGTGTTGATGAAGCATCCACAACAAGACTTGTTACAGGTTTTTCTTCTGAAGTATCAGGAAATACAACATATGTTTGGCAGAAAACTGTAACGGGTGGAACACTTCAAGCATATTTGTTTGAGTACAATGCTAACCGAGGATTTATTCAATATTCTTCACTTGGAACATCTCAAACAACATTTACAACGAGCGCGAACACAAAATACATTCGTTTGCTTTTCGAGTACACAAACCACACAACGATTACACCTTCCGCCGTAAGCAATTTGCAAGTTGAAAAAGGTACATTGGAATCGCCATATACACCTTTTGGAATGGACATTATTGAACTTACGAAAAGAGCAAAAGGATGGTCATATAAAGGGAGTCTTACTTCAAGTGTTACAACCGTATATTTTGATGCGGATGATAAAGAACTAATGCTTGTCCCTGTTATTTCAAATTATGTGTTTCAAGGAGCGCATTTTGTTATAAGCACATTGAGAGACACAGACGCGCCTTGCAACCTTGCGTCAGTTTTTCAATCTCCGACATATTACGGACAAACAGCATTCAAAAGAGCTGGAAACGCAATCACAGTAATTTCAAATACTGTTGTAGGATGGAGTGCAAGCAATTTGGGTTGGGCTGTGTTTGCAAGAAAATAGAAAGGAGAAGGAAATGAACAACATCGAATTAGTTGACCGATTGATGAAGATTTACAACGAGCTGCCGACCGTTTATGCCAAGGGTGGCATAGGGTGGAAGTTGACCGATTACCGCTATAACTATTTGCGGAATCAGTACGCAGACAACAAAACATACTTAACACCTGACACAAAGGGAAAGTATGCTTGTGATTGTTCGGGAATGATTGTCGGAGCTGCGTATGATGGTTGGTATGTGGGACACGAACCGACATGGCAAAGAAGTCACGATTGGAATGACGCAAGCCTTCATGATTTGATGACCGACAAGGTTAAACCGCAGAATGCCATTCTTGGGATGTGCTTATGGAAGAAAGGTCATGTAGGTTTGTATGTGGGCAACGGAATGTCGCTTGATTGCAATTATGATTCCGCAACGAGCAACGGCATCCACCTTCGGAAGATTGAGGAAGTCGGTTGGACAGAAGCCGGAAAGCTGCCTGAAATCCAGTACATCACGCCGAAGGTTGGTGATATTGTCCCGATGGTCATCACGAAGATCGATGGGAACAAGGCCTATGGAGAAACCGAGATTGTGAATCCTGATCCGCAGCCGACACCGACACCTGTTCCAGAGATTAAAGTCGGTAGTAAGGTTGTGATTCTTCCCGGTGCTGTTTCAGGCGGTGGAAATCCAGCATATGCGAACAAGCCGATAGATCCGCGGTATGCAAATGGCCAATGGGTTGATATTGTAAAAGAAATTGCCACCTTCAACGGAGAGAAGCAAGCACTTCTTGAAACATTGTGGACGTGGGTTGCGTTCAAGTATTTGAAGGTTGTTGAATAGGGGGAAAATAGGGATGGATGTAGCAATTGTAGTGGCATTAATAACAAGCGGATGCGGTTTGTTTGGTTCCTTGGTGGGCGCGGTAATTGTTGCAAGAACATCATCGGATAAACTTCTGCATCAATTAGAACTAAATTCTGCGGTTCAGGACGAAAAGATTGCTTCATACCAAAGAGTTACAAACGAGAAGATTGATGAACTTCGGAAGCAAACAGGAGAACAAGCAGAGTGGGGAACAAGAATTGCCCTGCTCGAAGATTGGAAAAACAGAATGGAAAGGGATGAAAAGTGATGTTTACAAAAGAATTTTGGAAATGTGCCTTGATCCGCGCAATCAGAACGGTGGCACAGACAGCTGTTGCTACAATTGGAACCGCGTTTGCAATGTCGGACGTAAATTGGGGATTGGTTGCAAGTGCTTCGGTTTTGTCGGGCATTCTGTCCGTTCTGACATCCATTGCAACCGGGTTGCCTGAAGCGGAGGACAAAGAAAATGGATGACAAATGCTCAAAATGCAAGCAAAGAGATGTTGCGACAGTTCCTTATTATGTATATGAAGGAACCGCTTACCGATTTGAAAGGTCACAGAAGGCTTTGATTCTCGTCACAATCACTTCCCTGATCCTTTCCCTTGTTGTTGTTGGTGGCGCGAATTCAGTAGTCAAAATGGCGAAATCCTTCGCGAATGAGCATACCACCTGAGTTTGATTTATCGCGTGACGAGATTGTTTACCTTATCAATCAATTTATTTTCTCTCGGAGAGACCGGGACATGACAAAGGACAGATTGCTTGAAGGCATGACCTATGAGGAACTTGCAGAAAAGTATTATATGTCCGTCAGACACATCAAGAACATCATCCACAAGTGTAAAGACATAGTCTTTTCTCATGTCGACAGATTGCCTTGATTTTTCACTCCTACAACACGAAGGGAGCACTTGCACTTCATTGTGCAGGTGCTTTTTTCATGCTATCATTTAGCCATCAAATGAAGGGAGAACGGCATGTATATAGAATATAATCCAAATCCGGTCGCCAGGCGCGTCGGAGACTGTGCTGTGCGAGCTGTCGCAAAAGCGCTGGACGTTGATTGGGAAACGGCCTTTTGCATGCTTGCGAAGAACGGATATCTGATGGGAGATATGCCTTCTTCAAATTCCGTATGGGGATCCGTTCTCCGGGAGAATGGTTTCTTAAGGCAGTCGATTCCTGACACTTGTCCGGACTGTTACACGGCCGAAGACTTTTGCAGAGATCATCCGGAGGGCACCTTTGTTCTCGGCTTCAATTCCCACACGGCTACGGTTAAAGACGGAAACCTTTATGACTCCTGGGATTCGTCTCGGGAAATACCGCAATTTTATTGGTATAAAAAGGAGGAACAGTAATGGCTTACCCATATCCATGGAACAATCAGCAGTATTATCAGCCACAGCAGCAGAACGGCACTCCGATCTGGGTGCAGGGCGAAGCCGGTGCCAAGTCTTATCTTGTGGCGCCGAATTCAACGGTGACGCTGTGGGACTCGGAATCGCAGACGATTTATCTCAAATCTGCGGACGCTTCCGGGATGCCGACGATGAAAGTATTAGATTATACCTTCAGAGAAGCGCAGAGGCCGCAGGATAACGTTCAGCAGAACGGACCAAGGTATGCGACCTATGAGGATATTAAAGCCATAAATGGGCGAATAAACGATTTGCGCGAGGAATTTGTTAGGCAGAAGAAAGGAGACGCGAAATGAATCCCTTATTTCAGGCAATGATGCCAAATGCATCAAATAACGGTTTTGCAGCGTTTCTACAGCGGTTTAACCAGTTCCGCAACGGCTTCGGTGGAAACGCCGAGCAGGTTGTCCGTCAGATGCTTCAGAGTGGTCAGATAACGCAGGAACAGTATAACAATGCGGTGAAGATGGCTCAACAGCTCCGACGGATGATTTGATACGAATGTCCGGTGCACAGGACTGAAGTATAAACGCATAGGCGGACAGTCTATGCTTGACCGCAAACAATTAGCGGTAGAAAGGAAAAAAGAAATGGCATTAGAAGAAAATGGTAGCAATGGACTCGTTATGCCCGTAGCACCGATGTACGGTGGCGGCGGTGGGTTCGGTGGTAACGGCTTCGGAGGTGATGGCTGGTGGATTCTCCTTCTGTTTATTCTCCTCGGTGGTTGGAACAACAACGGAAACGGCGGAGGCGGCTTCGGTGGTTTCGGTGGTGGCGGCCTTTATCCCTGGATGAATCAGGCAAATCTTACTTCCGAAGGCTTTCAGAATGCGCTTCTGAACGACAACATCACGTCAATCAGAGACGGAATCAACGGCATCTCGACACAGCTTTGCAATGGATTTGCAGGAGTTGAGCAGGGTGCAAATGCTCGTCAGATTGCGAACATGCAGACCGCATTTGCGAATCAGACGGCTATGAGCCAGGGATTCAATGCAATTCAGAGTCAGCTTGCGCAATGTTGTTGCGACAATCGTCTCGCGACATGTCAGACGCAGAATATCGTGCAGAGCGAAGGCAGCGCGACGAGATTCGCAGACGCAAACAACACAAGAGACATCATCGAATCGCAGACGAATGGAACGAGGGCAATCCTCGACAAACTTTGTTCACTTGAACTGGACGCGAAAAACGACACTATTGCACAGCTCCGTCAGGAACTTCTTTACGCACGCGGCCAGGCTTCGCAGGACGTTCAGACGGCGACGCTTCGCGCAGGACAGGTTGCGGAAGTGGATGCGCTTTATGACAGACTCTCCAATTGTCCGGTGCCGACAGTTCCGGTTTACGGAAGACAGCCGATTTTCACTTGTGGGAATAATGGCTGCGGTTGCGGTTGCAACAATTAAGGAGGTGCAAGCATGGCAGCAGAATATCTTGCGAATGCGGAGCAGGTTGTCAATCTGAACGCTCCGATTATCTTTAACGCATCTATTCCTTGCACTCGCGGATATGTTTACCACGAGGACGAAACGGGAGTTTTTATTCTGCGAGGAATCACTTGCGGACAATGTTTTGCAACGTATCAGGTAACATTTAACGGAAACATTGCTCTCCCGGAAGAGGGCGAAGTCGGCCCGATCGCGGTCGCGATTACGGTCAACGGAGAACCGAGACTTACAAGCCGTGCGGTCTTCGTTCCTGCAGAGACAGACACGTTCGGTAATGTTACCAGCACGGCAATCATCAAGGTGCCGAAGGGATGCTGCTTCAGCGTATCGGTGGATGCAGTTCCCGGAACGGATGACGCAACGGAAATCCCGGCTCCGGCGATTATTGTCGAAAACGCAAATCTCGTAATAACGCGCATCGCGTAGAAAGGACGCAAAATGGACTTGACGAAGTTAGAAGAAAAGCTGTACGAAGAACTGTCCAAGTATGGCGAACGTGAGCTGACGCTTACCAGCCTCGATACGATTGATAAGCTTGCGCATGCGCTCAAGTGCATCGGCTCGATCGAGGAGCAGGGTGGCAGCAGCAATAACAGCTATCGCGGTAATTATCGAAGAAGCTATGATGGAGAGACGAGCAATCGTTATCGTCGGAGTTATGATTCCTATGATGGCGATATGTCTTCCCGGAGAGGCCGCGACAGTCTCGGACGTTATACGAGTGATGGCTATTCTCGTCACAGCATTGTCGACCAGCTGGAAGATCTCTCTGAGCAGACGAATGACGAAAGAGTCAAGAGCGAGCTTCGGAAGATGATTTCCAAAATGGAAAAATAAATAGTAACAAAATAGTGACAAACCGCGCAAGAAATCCTTATAAATAAAGGCTTTGCGTGGTTTTCACTTTTAAGACTGTATTAAAACCGAGTGAAAATTCGGAAAGTCAGCAAAACAGGCACTTCCACGACGGAGGTGCCTGTTTTTCTATATTTCGTTAGTTTGATTAAGAATAATTTAGACAAGTAAAGAATGGTAAAGTAAATCTTGGTTAGTGACAAATTAGTGACAAATTAGCGACAAATTAGCAACAAATTTTGACTATTTCTTTCCGTAGATCGTCAATGGTACGGTGCGTGTATACCTTCGACGAGACGTCCTTGCCAAGCGAGTGGCCCATCATCATGTGCTTAGAGATATTGTCGACGTTGTACCGGTCACAGAGCCAGGAGAACGTGTGTCGACAGTCGTGCGGAGTGTGGTTCTCGATTCCGTATACAGACAGCCCTTTTCGGAACAGTCCGGCCGTGAAGGACTGTGCCTTCGATACGAACGGAATGATGGCCGGATGAATCGGAACGGTCCGCTTCCCGGTCTTCACTCCTCCGTAAATTGTCTGACCTTCAAGGTCAATTTTCCAGTCCTTCAGAGCTGATACGCGGAATCCGGAGTAAATCATGGCAAGAGCAGAGAGACAGACGGGATCGTCCTGGTGCTGCCAAAGGATCTGAATCTCTTCGTCTGTGAATGGCTTTCCGTGCTCGTCGTCGTCCGGAATGTTGATTCTGATATACTTGGCCACGTCTCTTCGGACGTAATCGTTCTGCTCAGCAAAAAGCCAAACCGCTTTAAGCAGGTAAACAATCAGCTCGACGGAAGAGTGCTTCAAAGGGCATGTGTCGACGATACGCTGCAGCTCTAACGTAGTTACTCCGTCCATAACACGTCCGTGAAGGGCCCAGCAGTTCTTGTAGGCGGCCTTAAGAGAGTTTTTCATCGCTTCGCTATATTTTCTCTTGCCGTTAAATTTGTGCTCGAAATAAAGCGCACAGCACGCGTCAAAGGTGATTCTCTCGGTGTGAAACGGTTCCGCGTTCCATTCGGTCAACGCTTTGAGCGCTTCGTTATAGGTTGCGTAATAGCCGATTGCCTTAGTCGGCTTAGGCACACCGTTCGGATAATAAGCTGTAGTCGGCGGATATGCTGCATATGGATTCCGCCTGACTCCGGATAATTTCTTTATGCTGCCGAATCCGTTTGGCAGTCTATGCATTTTCCGCATTGAGTATCTCCTTTAGTTTAATTGCGAAGTCCATAAGCTTCTTGCGAAGGACCGGATCTGCATAGACTTCTTCCAACAGTTCCAGGTCTTCGTCCGGGATAGGATCTTCCCATTTCATCAAATAGGACGGAGAGCATTGGAGCGCTTTGGCATACTTGCAGACGTTCTCCCAGGTTATGTCGCGCTTGTCTTGCTCGACCATGCAGATTGCGGACCGGTCAGCATATCCCATCTTCTTTGCAAGTTCTTCCTGTGTCATACCTAATTCTTTGCGTCTTCTTCGTATTCTCTTTCCGATTGTCATAGTAATCATCTCCTTCCTAAAACATATTGTAACACAAAAATAGACTATTTGTCACTTTTATTTGCAAAATAGACATTGACAAATTGAGAACAAAGTGCTATTTTGGAATTGTTCACAGAAAACCAACAACGGAAAGGAGGAAGAAAATGGTCAACACGACAGAGCTGAAGAACTTCGTCAAAGAAAGCGGAATGACGATGCAGGGAATTGCGCGCAAAATGGGCGTATCTTCCAGGTCTTTGCACAGAAAAGTGAGAAATGAAGCTCCGTTCCGAACATGCGAGATTGAAGCGTTCTGCAGAATTATCGGTGTGACAACAAAGGCCGAAAAAGAGCGCATTTTTTCTGCTTAAAATGTTCACGGAACGGGAACAGGAGGAGGAAGGATGGAAAGAATCAAAGTCGAGGAAGCTGCGAAAATGTTGGGAATCAGTAAACAAGCTGTCCGGGTGTTGATGGACCAGCGCGTTCTGAAAATCGGCATTGTAATCGGCGGAAAGAGGAAGAGATATCTGATTTTCAAAGAGAAGCTGTATGAGATGGTTGGAAAGGAGTCTGCGTATGAGACGAACTGAATTGCTGGATGCGATCGCGGTGCTGTGTATGATTCTTGGCTTCGGCTTTTTGGCAGTTGACTTCGTTTTTGTATTGTTCCGTGTTGCGAACAATTCCGCTTTGTGGATTAGCGGATTCTGTATGTGGGCGGTTGGATTTGGCTACTTGATGTTTAGCGAGGATCCGGATGAAAGCACAAGGCAAAATTGAATCAATCACCAAGCCGATCAGGGGAGACGGTTACCTTGTAACGGTTAGAATTGATGCTCTTCCTGTCGGACTGGATGGCAAGCTTCTTGACGTCACGATTGTAGAGCACAAGAACAGGCGGAGCAATGATGCCAACGCTCTCTTGTGGGCGTGCATCGGTGACATCGCGAGAGTGTTGAAAAGAGATCCGTTCGACATCTATCTCGACATGCTGAAGAAGTACGGCCGGTACACTTTCATAGTCGTCAAGCCGGAGGCGGTTGAAAGCATGATGAAGATGTGGCGCGAGTGCGAGATAGTCGGAGAGATTGATGTCAACGGACGGAAGGGCGTGCAGCTGCTCTGCTTCTTTGGCAGCAGCACCTATACGACGAAAGAGATGTCCGATCTGATCGAGGGAGTTCTTTCGGAACTGGATGAGCTGAATCTTCAGCGGCCAGCCTCGTCGGATCTGAGGAGAGTAATGGAGGAATACGAGCGAACACATGGATAGCATCATTCAGAAAACGAAAGAATGCCTGGTGTGCCGAACGACAATCGGACTGGAGTCGCATCACATCTATCCGGGACCGAGGCGACATATCTCGGAAGAATATGGCCTGAAGGTTTGGCTTTGTCACGATCATCACACCGGCGTAAACGGAGTGCATTCGAGCAAAGGGAGCCAGCTGATGCAAGAGCTGAAGGAACTT
>JAEIGA010005361.1_pt1 | contig 19633 bp, 15 predicted proteins | sample 9270691 | NCBI WGS metagenome assembly JAEIGA01 (sample SAMN17057246, study PRJNA624740) | gut metagenome | biome: biome; isolation source: fecal sample | host: Bos grunniens | place: China: Xizang | collected 2019 | reverse complement strand
TCATTGATTTTAGCAATTCTTTGATAATTTCTATTTTCCCTTCAATTTTTCCTTCAATTTTTCCTTCAATTTTTCCTTCAATTTTTCCTTCAATTTTTCCTTCTTTTCTTCCTTCTTTTCTTCCTTCTTCTCTTCCTACTATTCTTCCTTCATTAATATTTGCTTCCTGCCATTTAAAAAATTCGGATTCACAAGATTTTTTCACATCAATCATCTCCATTAATTCTTTTCTTTTGCTTTGATTTTCGATATAATAATCTATGTTTAACCACATTGTTGCCTGCAATTTTGATCTGTTTTCTGCATTAATTTTCCCATTTTTGATGATGTTACATAATTCTTCTACAACAATATCAGGTTTTTGAGTGTTTTTCATATCTGGGATGGTTTCAATTATTGCACAGTCATGTGAGGTTAATTCTTTGTTGATATTGAGTTTCTTTTTTATATTATTTAAATGTTCATTTCCATTTAATTTTTTCATTTCCAGTATAATGGGCTTATGTATCGTTGTTCCAATCTGTTTTTCAGAAAATTTGTTATTTTCGGCTAATGCGATTATCAAAGTGTAAATATCATTATCATACTTACAAATCAGGTTTTTGGCATAATTCCATGTTTTGTCTAGCGTATTATAAGTTACTGATGAAGATTCGCATTCAATATCATATATGTTTCCAGACTCGCATTCCACCACAAAATCCAGTCTTTTGTTTGCGAATCTTTTATCAACGTGTTCAGTTGGTAATACATGAATCACTTTTTCATCAATTCCACATAAATCAAAGATATACTGAACATGATAAATTAAAGATAGTTTGTACTTGATATCGTTGTTATGGTAGATTTTTCTATATAATTTACACATTTTATCCCTCAGTTGTGTTTTTCCTAAATATTATTATATTTAATGATTTTTTTAAGGATTTTTGAAGTGCGACTGGTCGCTTGTGTGATTTTTTACAACTTTTAAATAATAGTTTCATAATCAACTGTTTCAAAAGAAACATTTATATCATATAAATTCCAGATAATTAACCGGTGAAGATTAATGGATGATGAAATTTTTCAAGCAATAAATGATAATTCTCCAATAATTGCTTGGATACATAATATTTCTCTAAATCAACAAAAATATTTAAAATCCAAGATTAAAGATTATGATTTTGGGCATAATGTACGTTATCTGATGTTTATTTATGATAATCCCAACTGTTCTCAGGAAGATCTTGTCAATATGTTCTGCCAAAGCAAGGGAAACATTGCCAAAATCCTAAAAAAGTTTGAGGATGAAGGATACATAAAAAGAGAAATCAATCCTCAAAACCGACGCAAATACATGCTGAACACTACGGATAAGGCAAATGAACTGATTCCCGAATTCAGAAAAATTTCTAAAGGCTGGGATAAGGCAGTAGGTCTTACGGATGAGGATGAGGAGTTTAAAAACAGGCTAAAGGAAATTGCCGTCAACGGCATGAAACTGCTTGAGGAGAAATAAAAATGAAATTCGATTCCGAATCATCAGTGGTTATCGTATCATTTCTCACTTCATTTTTTGCAGTATTTCTGGCTGCAGGGATAGTCATTGGAGTACCATCCATTGCAAGCGATTTTGGAATGAATAATGTGGTTCAAAACTGGATTATTACTGTTGCGCTTCTTGTTGTAGCTGTATTCACGCTTCCGGCAGGTCAGATTTCCGGTAAATTCGGTGTGAAGAAATCCCTGATAGCAGGGGTTCTTGTTTTTCTTTTTGCATCAATTGGTGCAGGTCTGTCATTTTCCGCAGAATCATTCCTGTTTTTCAGAGTGATTCAGGGGATAGGCGGAGCATTTTTAAATGTTGCTGCTATGGCAATGGTTGTACAGGCAATCAGGCCTGAAAAAAGAGGACAGGCTTTGGGGTTTACAGTGACAGGTGTTTATCTGGCAGGATCATTATCTCCAGTTATCTGCGGATTTCTTGTTTATAATTTTGGCTGGAGGTCTATGTTTTACTTTGTAATTCCGTTTTTAGTCCTTTGTATTATACTAATGATTTGGAAAATCCCTGGGGACTGGAAGACATATGAAAATGATAAAATCGATTCTCTAGGATATATCATATATGGACTGGGCATTTTACTTTTCATTTATGGATTTACAAGCCTTATGAATACTACAGGAAGGATATGTGTTCTTATAGGCTTTATCCTGCTGATTGTATTTGGATACTATGAAACTAGAGTCAATACTCCTGCATTCAACATGAGTCTCTTTAAGAATATGAAGTTCACTTCTTCAAACATTGCTGCACTGTGCAGTTATCTTGCGATAGCGGCAATAACTACAATTCTTAATTATCATTTTCAGTATGTCAGAGGATGGAATGCCCAGATGTCAGGGCTTATTTTAATTATCACTCCTATAATCATGGCGTTCATGGCTCCGACATCAGGCAGATTGTCAGACAGGATTCATCCTCAGAAACTGGCTGCCATTGGAATGAGCATTGCTACTGTAACTCTTGTGATATTGATATTTCTGGATGCAAATACTCCGCTTTATCTTATTGTCATAGCTATGATTCTTCAGGGTATAGGCATGGGAATGTTTACAAGTCCTAATACAAATGCCATTATGAGTTCCGTTCCTCCGAATGAGACTCCAAATGCATCAGCAGCACAGTCTGCAATGAGAACTATTGGCCAGACCATGAGTCTAGGGCTTCTTACTCTAGTATTTGCCTGGATTATGGGTAATCTTGAATTGTCATCCCAATATTCAGGTATGATTGTTCAAAATTCCCAGATAGTATGCATAATCTGTACGACCATATGCATAATTGCAATTTTTGCTTCATTGGTTGGAATAAAATCAAAAGATGAATTTAATATTAATACTAAATAATTATATAAAAAAGAGGGTGTAAAAATTGAAAATTGAATATGAAACTTATGTAGTCTTAATATCATTTCTGACTTCATTTTTCGGAGTTTTTCTGTCAAATGGTATTATAATTGGGGTTCCGGCAATAGCCAGTGACTTTGCCATGAACAATGTCATTCAAAACTGGATTCCAACAATATTTTTCCTGGTAATGGCCGTATTTACGGTTCCGGCAGGACAGATTTCAGGCAAATTTGGGGTTAAAAAATCCCTGCTCATAGGGGTTTGTGTATTTTTAATAGGTTCAATCGGCGCTTCATTATCCTTTTCAACAGAGTCATTCATGCTGTTTCGGATAGTTCAGGGTGCCAGCGTGGCATTTGTAAATGTTGCTGCAATGGCAATGGTTGTATCTGCAGTCAAACCGCAAAACAGAGGAAAGGCTTTAGGATTTACTGTAACCGGAGTTTATCTTGCAACTTCACTGTCTCCTGTTATCTGCGGATTTCTGGTTTATAATTTCGGCTGGAGATCAATATTTTATGTTGTAATTCCATTTTTAGTATTGTGTATTCTTGTAATGATTTTAAAAATACCTCAGGAATGGAAGACATATGAACATGATGCAATCGACAAGTTCGGTTCTGTTCTCTATGCTATAGGAATCTTGCTTTTCATTTACGGATTCACTAACCTGATTCATCCGACAGGAATAATATTGACCGTTATAGGAATTATATTGCTTGTGGTATTTGCAGTATGGGAGCTAAGGCAGACTTCACCTGTATTTAACATGAAGCTCTTTAAAAACACGAAATTCACTTCATCCAATATCGCTGCATTATGCAGCTATCTGGCAATTATGGTTGTTACGACAATCCTTAATTATCATTTCCAGTATGTCAGAGGATGGAACGCACAGATGGCAGGTCTGATTTTGATTGTAACACCTATCATCATGGCAATTCTTGCTCCTAATACAGGTAAGCTTTCAGACAGGATTCATCCTCAGAAATTGGCTGCTGCAGGTATGGCGATAGCTACTGTTGCTCTTCTGATATTGGTGTTTTTAAACAAGGACATGCCTGTATATATTGTTGTTCTGGCAATGATTCTTCAGGGTATAGGTATGGGACTTTTCTCCAGTCCGAACATGAATGCAATCATGAGTTCCGTTCCTCCAAAGGACGCTCCTACCGCTTCAGCTTCTCAGGCAACCATGAGAACTATCGGTCAGACCATGAGTTTGGGTCTTTTGACACTGGTATTCGCTTTGGTTATGGGCAATTTGCCTTTGTCAACCCAGTATGCTGATTTGATTGTCCAGTCTTCTCAGATGATTTGTACAATATCAATGTGTGCCTGCATAGTCTCCATATTTGCTTCACTGGTGGGAATCAGGTCCAAGGACGAGTTCAACACAGGCAGGCCAAACTGAAGGGTTTTTTAAAAAAAAACTCTTATTTTTTCTTTTTTTTTTAGTCCACCATCCATTGTATTTCATTAAATAATTTATCTTTTTTATAAAATTTTATATTTAATTAATAATATAACTATAAATATATTGGAGGAATTTTCATGAGAAATATTATTGTGGTAGACTGTCAATCAACGGGAATAAATTATATTGATGACATTTATAATAGACGATATAATCCTATTGCTCTGGAATTAATGCCCGAAAATGAGGATATCGATGAATACAGGCAAAGAATGGAATTGGAATATGAACAATCCTATTACGATTTCGAAGTGATTTATGAAAAGGATTCATATGAAGAGACTTTTGAAATGGTCCGTGAATTAGATCCTTTGCTTGTTTTGGCTGGAAGTAAGAATGGAGTATCTTTGGCCACACGACTATCCTACGATCTGGAACTTTTGGGAAATACTATTGAAAACGTTGAATCCCTTACAGTCAGGGAAGAGACTCAAAAGAAACTTGCTGAGAATAATCTTCGCCACATCAGGTCCAAAGTAATATTTTCTGCCGGTCAGGCCATAGACTTTTACGATTCCGAATCATTAAGCCATGTTGCCGTAAGACAATTGGATAAAGAAGATGAAAAAATCTGTTTCAATAAGCGGGAGATGATAGATGCTATTGAAACATTTTTCGCCGAATCAGACAGTGCCCTTTTGGTTAAGGAGTTTATTGACGGAGAGGAATATGTTATAAACACCGTCTCATGTGGGGGCGTTCATCGCGTAACTACCATCTGGAAATACAATAAGACAAGAAATTCAGACGGTTCTTTATTTTATGACACTGTTGAAAGTGTAAATGATTTGTATATCGGTGAAGCGGAAATGATTGATTATGCATATGACGTTTGTGATGCACTTAAAATTCAGTATGGTCCGGTAAGTGGAGAATATATGATTGATGATGATGGGCCGGTTTTAATTGATATCTTCTGCTGTCCTATGCCGGGTCATTTGCCGGGGGACTTTTTAGACAAGATTTCCGGCCAGCATGAAACAGATTCTGCTTTGGATTCATATCTTAAGCCAGAATTCTTTACAAATCGAAGAATACAAAAATACAGGCTCCGTGAATTCGGTGCCTTTAAGATGATTGTCGCTCCAAAAGATATCATTGCAAGGTCCGCTCCAATGAACAATATTGGCCCCAGATTAAGAAGTTTCCATGACAGTGTCATTGACGATTTGCTTGCCAGTGAAAAGTTTTATCCTAAAACGGAAGATTCCGATACCAGCTGCGGGCTGATTTTCCTATCTCATGAAGATTATAATATATTGCAGGATGACATTAAGTTTTTAAGAAGCGTTGAGAAGAATGCATTCGATTTGGTTTTAAGTGAAGAGATTGATGAAAACTATCATTTCAATGTGGACATTGCAGTTAAAAAGCTTAAGCTGATTATTCAAGCCACTGAAAAATATGGCTACGGCCTTATGATAACAGACCAAATCCTGTCTGATGTCAATATTATGCAGATAGCATTGGAAGAGGTTAGAAATATTAATGGTGAGTTTGACTTTGTCATCATTAATCTCAATAGAAGCTTCATTGAAAAAAGCAATTATCTTACAATCGACACTCTTTTCGATGTGTTCTCATACATTAAGGTTGACGGATTTATTTTTATCCCGGAAACTACCTACAGATACATTCCAGGTAAAAGAAAAGGTATTGAAGCATTATTGAAAGCTATGGAAATGAAAATTGAAGTTCCGCCATACGGCGTAAAACAGGGTGTAATTGCATCAAAAGAAAAATAAGTGGAGGTTTGTCATGAAAAGCATTATTATTGTAGACTGTATTTCAACAGGAATTAATTATATAGAGGATATTGTAAACAGAGGTTATAAACCTGTCGTATTGGAATTGAAACCTGCAGGCGAAGATGTCGAAGCATATAAAGCAATGTTAAATCACCATTATGATGAAATAGATGAAGAGTTTGACATTCTTTATGAAAAGGATACTTATGAAGAGACCCTTGATGCTGTGAAGAAATTAAATCCAAAACTTGTTCTTCCGGGTAATGAACATGGGGTTATTTTGGCTACAAAGCTTGCCAATGATTTGAATTTATTGTGCAACCCTATAGAAAACCTTGAAGCAATGACTTTAAAGAATAAAATGCAGAAAAGGCTTAAGGACAACGGTCTCAGATACATTAGAGGAAAAGTCATCAGCTCTGTTGAGGAAGCCGTTGAATTCTATGATGCCGAAGACTTGAATGAAATTGTCTTAAAGCCAATATACAGTGCGGGATCTGCCGGTGTGAAGCTTTGTTCAAACAAGGAGGAAATGATTAACTCTATCGAGGATATCTTTACCAATAAGCATAACTATTACGGTGAAAACATCTCCGAACTGCTGCTTCAGGAACGCATTATGGGTGATGAATATATCGTCAATACGGTTTCCAATGATGGCGTCCATCGAATAACCCTGATTTGGAAATATCATAAGATAAAAGCTATGGACGGATCTATTCTTTATAATACTGCTGAAACAGTCAATAATCTTAACATCGGCGAATCCAAGATGGTTGAATATGCATATCAGGTAGCTGATGCAATTGGAATTAAATACGGTCCTGTTCATGGTGAATATATGATTGATGAAAAGGGTCCTGTTTTGATTGAAGTAAACTGCAGACCCTGCGGAGGAAACATGTCTGCAAAATTCCTGGACAAGATTGCAGGACACCATGAGACTGACGCAATATTGGATTCATATTTAAAGCCGGTTCGATTCCAAGAAAAAAGAAAAGAAAGATATAGATTATTAGGTTATGGAGCATTAAAATTTTTCACTGTTCCTCATGATATCGTGGCAAAATCAGCACCTATGAGTAATATCAGCCCTAAACTTAAAAGCTATTTCAAATCAAGCATTGATGAGCATTTTGACAGGGCAGTATTCTTTAGAAAAACTGAAGATTTGAATACTGTTGGGGGAATTATTTATCTGGTTCATGAAAGCCATGAAATATTGCAGCAGGACATTGAGTTTTTAGGAAATGTAGAGAAAAAAGCATTCGAATTGGTTTTAAGTGAAGAAAAATATGAAGACAAGCCGATTATTGAGGAAGACTTATTTAGGGAACTTGATGTTTTGGTTAGCCATGCTCATGATTATGGAACTGCGCTTCTGATAACTGATCAGTTTTTGGATGATATAAATATTGTGCAGATTGGTAAAGATGAAATAAATGATATGAATGGTGAATTTGACTATGTTATCATTAATTTGAATAAAAGTTTAATTCATTTGGATGAATTTAAAGTAATTGAATTGATTTTTAACATTTTTTCAAATATCAAAGTTGGCGGTGTGGTATTCATACCTGAAAGCACTTGCGATTATATTCCTGGCGGAAGAAAAGGTATTGAAGCCCTTCTAAGAACTTTGGACTTAAAAATTGAAGTGCCGCCACACGGCTTAAATACAGGAGTTATAGCATCAAAAAACAGTTAAGGAGGAATTTAATGAGAAATATTATTGTAGTTGATGCAAGATCAACAGGACTTAATTATATCGGAGACATCGTCAACAGGGGTTATAATCCTGTTGTATTGCAATTGCGCTTTCATGAATCAAATAAAGAAGAGCGTATTGAAGAGTATAATATTGGATATGCATCCATTGATGAAAAGTTTGATATGATTTATGAAAGGGATACATACGAAGAGACTTTGGAAGTCGTAAGAAAATGGGACCCTAAACTGGTAATACCTTCCAGTGAGGAGGGTGTAGTTTTAGCTACAAAACTGGCCAATGATTTGGATTTGTTATGCAATCCTATTGAGAACATGGATTATTTCACATTTAAGGATAAGATGCAGGAAAAAATTGCAGAAGCAGGTCTAAGACATATTAAAGGTAAAGCCGTTAGTACTTTGGAGGAAGCTATTGAGTATTACGATAATGAAGGATTGGAGGATGTTGTCGTAAAGCCGGTCTACTGTGCCGCATCTGTTGGTGTCCATTTGTGTTTGGATAGACAGCAGATGATTAAAGCCGTTGATGAAACCTTGAATACTAATAATGTATTTGGTGGAAAAATCGAGGAAGTTGTAATTCAGGAGCGTATTAAAGGAGAGGAATACTATTTGAATACTACTTCATGTGATGGTGTTCATCAGGTAGTCAGCATCTGGAAATACAGTAAAGTACAGACTCCTGATGGATCTGTTATTTATGATACCATTGAAACAGTTAATGAGTTGAGCCTTGGCGAAAGTGAAATGGTTGAATATGCATATCAGGTAGCCGATGCACTTGGAATAAAATACGGTCCTGTTCATGGGGAATATATGCTTGATGAAAAGGGTCCTGTTTTGATTGAAGTAAATTGCCGTCCGGCAGGATGTTCAATGCCTGCAGATTATTTGGACAGGATTGAAGGCCATCATGAAACCGATTTGTTTTTGGATTCCTATCTGAAGCCTAAACGTTTCCATCAGAAAAGAACTGAAAGATATAGATTGAATGCATATGGTGCTTTAAAAATATTTATTGTTCCTGAAGACATCGTGGCTCGCTCTGCACCTATGAATGAGATTTCTCCTAAACTGAAAAGCTTTTACATGTCAAATGTTGCAGATATTAACAATACAGAATTGTTTTATGTCAAAACTGTAGACTTGGAGACTAGTTGCGGCTTTATTTATATGGTTCATGAGGATAAGGGTGTCCTCCATGAGGACATTGAATTTTTAAGGCGTATTGAGAAAGATGCTTTTTCACTGGTATTGAGCGAAAAACATGAGGATTATATAATTGATGAAGATGAAATATCCAAAAACATCAGGGAAATAGTCGATATAACTCAGGATTATGGTGCAGGACTTTTGATAACTGACCAGTTTATTGAAGATGCGAATATTATTCAGGTGGGCTTGGATGATTTGGATGATGTCAACGGTGAATTTGACTATGTCATAGTTAATTTAAATAGGAGTCTGATTAACAAAAGAGAGGACATTACGGTGTCTGTTATTTTAAAAATTTTGTCTGATATCAGAATTGGAGGATTGGTCTGTGTTCCTGAAAGTACCTATAATTATCTTCCAAGTAAAAGGAAAGGTATAGAGGCTTTAATGAAAACCCTAAACTTAAGGATTGAAGTGCCTCCATATGGAATTAATGCCGGAGTCATTGCTTCAAGGAACAATTTTTAGGATGTAAAATTACATTAAACACTAATATTATACCGATTTGGTCTTGATATTTAATTAAATAAGTTAGAATCAAAAGATTCTAACTTAGATGTATATTTTCTTTGACAGGGGGGAAAATATATCGTTCTTCCCATAAAATAAGACATTTTTAAACACGTTTTCCAAACAATAGATTTTAGTCAAGCCAGACATTTTTTTTAAAATGGGAAGAACTACTATTTATTTTATCAAATAAAGTATTTAAATCTTTTTAATTTTAATATTAAAGCAATATTGCTTTTGTTTTGTAATTTTACTTACTTTTTGCAATATTTACTTCTCTTTAGAAATTTTGTATCGGCCAATACTCGTCATCTGAATCGAGACCTATTGGAAATTCACAGCGCTGAAGCCACATTTCGCTGTTGACGCTTTCAATCACTTCTTTTTCAAAGGATTTTTCAAATATTTCTCTTGCCTTTTCAACGAATTCGCTTTTAATAGTCCAGTCGTCTTCAAAGACACTTGAAAATCCATCGATCAAATGCAGCAATACTATCTGGGTTTTTCCTTCATATTCATAGACATCCAATATTTTGAATTGTGAGTTGGCTGCCATTGTGTGCAGGCCCCAGTCGCTTTCCTTCTCATATTCGGACAGATCCTTAATGTGGTTTGAAAAAATCGCATACCTGTGGCTTGTTGTCATCCTTCCGATTTTCGGTGTTGAATCTACGAATGCTCTTTCCTGTATGATCTTTCCGGTAATGTATTTTTCTTCCTGCTTTCGGGTAAGATTTGTATCTCGGACAAAGAGTTTTGCATTGGAATATGTACTTTCATATACCATATATTCTGCGGTGTTTTGATTTATCATTCCGTTTGATTCGTGTAGATTGTAGTCATATGGAGCTTCTTTCAGAAATTCCGTGAATATCCAGTCGATTTTATCTCTGTGTTCATAGAGACCATTGATTTCATCTCGCAATTCCATCAGTGCCAAGTCCAGCTTCTCATCAATCCAGTACGGGTCTTCATGATTAATAGAAAGAGCTTTGTTGCCTGTTTTAAAGAGTTCGTTGATTAAATATCTGTCTTCTGTGACTTTGTAGTAAAGCAGGTTCAATAGAACACTGTATTTGCTCTTTTCCCAGTCAGCTCCGTTCTTAAGAGCACTATTTTTTGAATCCAGATGTCCTTCCTTCAAATTCCTGTAGTGCACATGGTCAATTCTGAATTCTTCATTCAATAGCTTTGATGCAAATTCATCGCTCAGAGCGTATTTTTCCCCATGTGTCTGATTGTATTTTGGCAGACCCCTGTCGCTCCATCCGATTGCATATAGATGAAGTCTATGTCCCATATACTCTGCGAATTCATCGTTGAAACTCCAGTTCTTTGGCCTTTTAAATCGTATTGAAAATTTTTGAGTATTGAACTGGACTCTTGACAGGACCGTCAGGTAGTCTTCGCCATATCCCATTCTCCAGCCAAGTGACCCCATGCTCAGTTCGGGATAGACCAGCCATTCCGGTGCGGGAAATTTGTCCTCTTTCAATGTGGGATAGATTTTCTTTATGTTCGGATATTCATCAAAAAAGCTTAAGATCTTTTCTTTCACGCTGCTTTGGCTTTTGATGAAAGTGATTATACTGTTAGGTATGCTGTCGCCATGTCCGTAAAATTCAAACAGAACTTCATTTTCGTTTTCATAAAATATTTCCAGTCTTATAAATCTGAATTTGTCTTTTTTTTCATCATATCCCGGAAGATAGTATTCCCATCTTTCGTTATGGATGTTTTTAAGTTCATCAAAACCGTGTATGTATTCAAACTTTTCATTCTTGCATTCTTTAGGGAAATTCATTACGAATTTCTTGAACTCTTCAAGCATTGGAAATTCATTTTCACTGTTCATATTATATAATTGTTGTTACAATGTTATAAAGTTATGTATAAAAAATTATATTTTTTTCTTCTCTCATGGAGTAGGCATCGCTGCATTGGATTGGTTATGATGGGTTGTATTGTTTAAATCAATATTCGATTAAAAATTATATCATTTTTCATGTTGGTCTTATGAATTATGGCATGTTTCTTTAAGAATATCTGTTGAAAAATCATGGGGTAATCTGGATGAAAATCAGTGTGAGTTTCTAAAAAAAATTTTTGGTAAAAAACAGCAGTAATTAAAGGGCATTCTTCCAATTTTTAAAAATAAGTTCTTTTTTTTTAATGCTGTGATTGAACGATTTCTAAAATTATTGGAAGAACACGGATTATATCGTTTTTGATAGTATTTATTTGTTTTTACAATTTAAGTAATGTTTAATACATATTAGTTACATACTTAGTCTATTGGAGGTATGTTAATGCATATTGTTGAAGGATTTTTGCCATTGCATTGGTGCATTATATGGTTTATTTTAGCATTGATATTTGTTGTAATTGGAATTAGGCAGATGAGAACTGTCATAAGGGAAGTGCCGGAGTCAAAGAAAGTTTTGGGAATCGGTGCAGTATTGATGTTAGTCCTGCAGTTTTTTGGTGTCAGTTTTGTTACCGGAACCACTTCAAGCGCACTTGGTAACGGATTTAGCGGGTCAATATTTGGTCCGGCCATTACGTCTGTAATTGCTGCTGTTATTCTCTTATTGCAGGCAGTACTTTTTGGATATGGTGGACTGACAACATTGGGAGCAAATATTTTCTCAATTGGTGTTGTAGGTCCCTTTGTAGCATATCTTGTATTCACTGCTTTAAGAAAACATAAGTTTTCACCGGTCATTGCCATGGTGTTATCATCATTTTTAAGCACTATCTGTTCACCCTTGACTACTGCAGTTCAGTTTGGCCTTGTATATGGAGACTTTTGGAGATTCATAGTTCTGATGATTGTAAGTCAATTGCCGTTTATCTTTGTAGATGTTTTGATAATTCTTGTTGTATTTGCATTTGTATATAATTCAATGAAGGATAATCAGATATTTTCCGACGATTTCAGCAAGTATTTGAAATTCAGATAATTTTTTTTTTAATTCATTTTACATTTTCTTAATTTTTTTTTAATGGATTGTTTGATTAATTATTTAAAATTACTTAAATTAACAAAAAAATTTAATATGGATTAAAATAAGATATATTGATATAAATTTAAGGATTAGATATTATGGATAATGAGGAAGTTTTAGCTCGTTTTGGAATTTCTAAAGGATTGGCCTATGGGCTGCTCTTTCAAAGTATATTGGTAATATTGGCGGCTATAAACAGTTTATATGGTGTTATTGCAGTCTATAATGAATTTTCTCTTCCTGCTGCAACAAATTTCCTTTCACTTATAGTTTGTATCTGTCTTCTGGTTTATTCATTCTATGGATTCAATGCAGAAAGGAATCAGGAAGCTTTTTTCATCGCCGCAATAGTTTCATATATTGTTCTTATCATATTTGGTTTGCTTGCAAATACAATAAATTTAAAAAATCCTCTTGGAATGGTTGGGGTAGTGACATTAATCAGTACAATTTTCTTCCTGATGGAATACAGAAAGAATTACATTGTCGCAAACTTTGCGATACTGATAACTCTTGTTTCTTGTGTTGTCGTATTGGTATTCAATGTGATATGGGGAATGCCTTGGTTCGTTGCTCTTAAATATATTATCATTCCTTTTACTATTGGTTTAACTTACTTTGAAAGGACTCAAAGAGGCAAATACGATTTTAAAATCTAAAGCCTCACCTTATTTATTTTTTTTCATCGGTATTCGTAATCGACATCCAGGCCTTTAATCAGGCGTTTAATATTGTCTTTGTAGACCTCGTTTTCCGGATCGTAAACTAAAGCCTCATCAAACATGGCCCTTGCCCTTATTCGCTGGTTTGTCTTGTGGAAAATCACACCTGCCGCATTCAGGGCGTATGCATAATCAATGTCTTTGTTTTCAAACAGTGGCAGTGCTTCCATTAATTTTTCGTAAGCCAAGTCGTAATGTCTGTTGTCCTGAAGATACCATGCCCAGTCGGACAGGCATATCGCCTTGTTGTTTTTGACTATTTTGCTGTCTTTTAATCTCAATGACCTGTTATAGCAGTCGATTGATTCTTCAAATAGTGACGGGTCATCAAAAGCCAGGTTGTTCAGGATGATTCCTTTAATGTTCCAGTTTCTGCTGCTCTGACTTGAATCAAGGGCATCATCTATGGCGTCCAATGCTTCGTGATAAAGGCCTTTTTTGTTTAATTCAATGGCCTCTTTTTGATAATCCGGCGGATTTTCATCTTCCTCATCATTTCTTCCGTAGTTTTCAGCTCTTGTAAATCCGTCTCCCCACCAGTCAGGATCGCCTATATTCCATTCATCCATTTGACATTCTCCTTAATCTTGATATTATATTTGTCTTTTAACATATATATAGTATTGTGTATAAATTATTAATAAAAAGTGTTAACTTAATTATTTCATTCAGAAAAGTTTTCGAATGAATGATACGTGCTTGAAAAGAAAAAATTAATATAAATGATTAAATAATTATAATTAAAGGTGTAGTTGATGAACTTTAAAAATATTTTATTGGTAATAGCAATAATAGTTGTTGTTATAGGCGCTTTTTCATTTCTGATGTCACATCAGGCATCACCTAAAACCGATTCAAAAATTACCATAGCAAGCGCCGCTAACTTGACTGAAGGGGATAACGTTTCATTTCAATTGACTGACGTGAACGGGACTCCAATTGCAAATCAAACTTTAAATGTCACTGTTTTCGAGAGCTCAGGTAAAACATTTCCAGTACTTTTGAGTACAGATGCCAACGGCAAGGCCGACTTTGAGGTAAATTCCACCATGGAAGGACAGTGTGTAGTCAAGGTAAAATTCGCAGGAAATGACAAATTCGACGGATGCAATGCTACCAAAAACATTGTAATCAACAAAAAGGTCGTTAAAATCAATACCAACTCGTCAAACATTCTCCCGCAGAATTCCACCTATCAGAATCGAAGTGTATATACTACAACTGACACAAACTCATACAGCGACGGTTCCGGCAGCAGGTCAGACAGTGAAAACGTAATTACCGTTCAAGATTACTGACGAAAGACAATTCAGGACAGATACTTTGGAGGAGTGAATATCTTTGAATAAGAAATTCTTAAACGTAACCAGAATCATACTTAGCTTTCTGGTTATTCTAGATATAATATTCATAACCTCCACTATAGCATTTGACATTTCTCCCGAAATCTATGAAAAGATTCTATTGTTTGATATTGTAGTGTGTATAATCCTTCTTTTTGACTTTTTCCGTGGCTTATTGAAGGCCGAGGATAAGGGCCAGTACATGAAAGAGAACTGGCTGGAGCTTATAGCTTCCATACCATTCGATATTGTATTTTCCTCATTAATCTTCGTCAGATACCTGAGGCTGCTTAGGGTTTTCAGAATACTTTTCCTGGTTGGAGAGTACTTCAATATAATAGGGGACTTTTTAAAGGACACCCATCTTGATGAAATCCTTGCTGTTCTGCTTCTGATTGTAATAGGATCCACATTGGGCCTTTACATGGTCGACCCTTCAATGAACAATCTCTTTGACAACCTCTGGTTTGTTGTTGTCAGCATAACGACGGTCGGATATGGGGATATCACTCCGAATTCAGTTCAGGGAAAGATTGTAAGCCTGATTCTTTTGATTATTGGTGTTTTCATATTCAGTGCAATTACCGGTGCAATGTCAACCTATTTCATGGACAGCATGCTTAAGGAGGGCAGCTATCACATATATGAGGTAGGAAAAAAGGTTGACGACTTAAACGAAAAGATTGAAAAAAACGAACAGACTATCGATGAGCTGAAAACAGAAATCAGGGAGCTTAAGGAAATCATCGAGAAGAAAAATTAGCTTTTTAAATGTTTCCTTGGGATTATTTGGACTTTTTTTTTAATTTATGGTTTTTCCTGATGCTTTTCATGTTCCTGCGAGACATTCATAATTTGAATTTCCCTATTCGTTTCATTTTAAGAAATGCCTTTTAACTTTCATGTATGCGTCGCTTAATATGAATGAAGCAATTATAATCAATGCTAAAACAGCTATTGCGATTCCCAAGTTTGTTTCAACCTGTAAGAACTGATTAATGTATGTTAAGAATAGAATCAGTGCCCACTGAATAATATATATAACTGTAACATTGGCGCTGGATTTTTTGATAAAATCTATAACTGCAGGTGATGTTCTTTTAGACAGGAAATAGAACAGGGAACCTATGAATAAAGTCACTATAATAAGAATTATGATGTCGGGAGTGGATGCATGCAGATACTCCAGTTTTTCAGGTACAGTTCCTCCGGTTACTGAAAACATGCCCTCCAATGTAATGAAGCCCACAATCACCAGGATTATAGTCAAACTGTGGGTCGGCCTTATTATTCTTGAGTATAGCTCATCCTTGTCATTGCATCTTATCAGATCTTCTCCGAAGAGCATTCCGCAAACAGGAATGATGAACCAGTTTAGGAGAGGGAAACAGCTGACAATATTCTGTCCATGTGTTTCAAGGATGTTGCCTAGAAATTGGTTCACATAGATATTGCTGAAAGTGAAATCTGTAAAATAGGTTGCAACCAGAGAAAATCCTATGCTTACAATAAATATTTTGATTGATCTGACATTAAACCTTTTAAAGATTCCTATAAGCATAAAACTTAATCCGGCAAACTGCAGGATGTCGTTGGCTAAAAGGGATAATAAGGAATACTCCAACGGCACGCCGGCACTATAGTTTGAAAGGAAATACATGATATTTACGATAAGGCCCAATAGCAGTAGCTTGATTCCACGAACAATGAATTCTCTTGGAGAATCATGGCGCGTATATGCCATTCCAATTCCCATTGCAAACATGAATATTGGCGCTGAACACTGGGTCAATATAAACATTGCATCGGTTGTTTTTCCATAATCGACATTTCCGAAACTGCAAAAGGCAAAATAATGGGTAACTATCATCAGTATGATTGCAAAAACTTTGGCAAAATCCCATTCAATCTGTCTGCCTGTGTTTACTCTTTGAGTAGAAAAAAGTTTTCCCATAATATTTTCTTATATGAATTTAACAATAAATAATTAATGGAAGAAAAAGCTCTCAAAAAAAATAATTTTCGATGAAAAACTTAAACCATGTATACTGGCAAGTCACTTTCATATAATTTTAAAAAAGCCGGAAATGAATATGCTATGGATTGACTGTGATTGAAGAATCGGCATTTATATATTGGTTATCAGTCAATATATGATATAATTAAAGATGATTAAAATAGCAAAAACAGATTATTGGTCGGGATATCATATAGAAGTCAGATATTCCACTTAGCTATTATGGCCGGATAACTTTAAAGGGGGATTAAATTGCCATTGCTTGAATTCAATTCGGATAGTGATGAAAAAGAAATTAAAGACATTATAAATAAAAATATCGCCAGTTCCATAAAAACACAGGATCCCTTTGCCGATTTATTGGAGTTAAATGGATGTCCAAGCATAAAATTAGGCAGTATCGGAGGTAAAATCAGAAGACAGTTATTGAGAGAAGCCAAAAACGGATATTTGACTGTCAATAATGTAATGCCAAGAGCTTATGAACTAATCGGAGTGTATCTGGAAATTAATCATGTGCGAACCTTTGATGATAGAGATAATTACAAAATCAATTCAATCCTTGAAGATGGATTTGATGCAGAATTGCCCTATATTGCTTCAGGCGCCGAATTGGGATGGGCAGGCGCTAATGCATTTGGAGGAGTGAGCTATTTTTCATCCAATGTTGGAGAAGGGCGAACCAAGTGGAAGAGCACCAGGGTATTTTTTGAAGAGGATGGATTAAAGATAGCTGAAACGGGACAGTTCATTTTTTATAAGCATGTTGACCGTGTCAGCTATTCCCAGAATTTCGATAAAAAGGTGCTGATTGAGAGTAAAATAAATGATATTGCATTTATAATGAAAAACGGTGAGCAGTTCATAATGAGAGTCAAAGCCGATGAATTCAATGTTATCAAACACTGCATTGACATGGACATTAAGGAAACAAATGCTGTAAGCAGTGATGATAATGATATTCTGATTAAGTATTTTGAAATGCTTGAAAAGGGACTGATAACACGGGAAGAATTCGATTTGAAAAAGAAAGAGATATATGTTGATAATTCTCTTTTAAATCAGGATTCTGTTCAGGAATCATACTGCAGTAATTGCGGAACAAAACTTGTTAGGAATTCTAATTTCTGTCACAATTGCGGAAATACAGTTAATTAGGGTTTTGATTCGATATCTGTTGATTCCAGTTTCATGATGACTGGCCTTAACCCGTCATTGCATGATACTATAGCAACGCCGGGAGTTTTAATCCAGTCGCTGTAATACCAGATGTCACTTGCGCCATGGGCCAGTGCAAAGACATACTGATATATCGCTTTCCAGGCCTCATCGCAGAATCCGTCAGGTTTGGCATAATCGGCATAGAAAACTTGACCTTCATTCATTAATGGACAGGTTGAAAGACCGTCAACACCATATTCCTTTGCCAAATCCTCTTGCAGTGTTGTTTTTAAAATAGTGATTTTAACTTTTTTCATGATTAATATTTTGTATTTTTCATACCATATTATTTTGGGATATGATGATTCGATATTGCCATCATAATTCTTTAAGTTCTCGTTGATTAAATCAAAAGTAAACACTTAACCCTAATTTTAATGAAACGTATTTTGCATTTATTTTATTATTATAATAAATTCATTTGATTTTAAGTTTGTCATGTATAAGAAAAAGAATAGGGATGCATTATTCTTCAAGTTAGAATACATTTCACACCCATCAGCTAGAAAAAATAGAAATTGATTATGTTTGTTTTTAGGGTTTAATTTTAATAATGATTAATTAATTTAGAAATCGGTTAAAAAAAAGAAAAGGTGGGAAAAGTTAATTTCCCGTTTTAATGTTTTTTTCTTATGGATACGACAGCAACAGAGAACAATGCTAAGATAACCATTAGGAATGGGTTACCTGCAGCAGGCAATGTATTGACTGGCGGTTTTACATTACTGTTATTGCCGTCACTAGGCAAGTCTTGAACAACTACAATTGCAGAGCCATTGTTGTTGGACATGTTAGGATCATAAGTATCACTTGAAACAAATGCATCATTGGTGTATGTTCCTTCTTTTAAAGCTTTAGTGACAACACTAAGTGTTACTCTTTCGCCTGGGGCTAAATCTCCTATAATCCAAACGCCGGTGTTTTTATCGTAAGTACCTTTTGATGGAACAAAGTCAATAACTTCTAAATCAGAAGGTAAATTATCGATTACTAATACATTTACTGCAGCGTCAGGACCATGGTTTATTACTTCAGTGTAGAATATGATTTGATCTCCAACATATGCGTGATCAACATTAACAGTTTTGATAAGCTCTAAATCAGCCATTGGAACTCTGGTTGAATTGTTAGCATAGTTGTTATCCATATTCGGATCAAATGTGTCTGAAGAAACAGATGCATTGGAAATTATGTTAACGCCAGGAACAATTACAATGGTATCAACAGTCAAGATGACTGTTTGACCAGGTTCGAGATTGCCTATATTCCAAATACCTGTATTGACATCATAAGCTCCACCTGAATTGTCTCCATTGTAAACTAATCCTTCAGGTAACTTATAGGAGACTTGTGTATTGACTGCAGTGTCAGGACCGTTGTTGGTAACAATAACTGTCCAGGTAATTTTGTCGTTTAAATTAGGTGTTGCATTGGAAACCAATACTTCAACTTCCAAGTCAGCCTCAGGAAGAACAGTAATGGAACTGCTGTCCTTATTATTGCTCATGTTAGGGTCGTAGGTATCGGATGATACGTTAACATCACTGGTTATTGTTGTGTTTGTAGCGTTTACAACTGTTGTGATTGTTATTGTAACTGTTTCTCCTACTGGTAAGTTTCCTATGGTCCATCTGCCTGTTTCGTTGTCGTATGCACCTTGTGAGTCGTCTGAGACGTATATTAATCCTTCAGGTAATATGTCGTCTAGGATTGTGTTTATTGCGTCGTCAGGTCCGTTGTTGGTTA
>JAEIGA010005360.1_pt1 | contig 19636 bp, 4 predicted proteins | sample 9270691 | NCBI WGS metagenome assembly JAEIGA01 (sample SAMN17057246, study PRJNA624740) | gut metagenome | biome: biome; isolation source: fecal sample | host: Bos grunniens | place: China: Xizang | collected 2019 | reverse complement strand
GTAATATAACTGACCTATAGCTATATGGTTTACATATTCCAAGTAACGGTTTTTAATTGCATTGTATGTTTCTTGGATAGGAATTAATTGTGAATATACTGTTACTCCAATTAAATAGTTTGGAATAGATTGCATTGTGTAAAAGTCAAAAGGTATAATCCTTGTGCCATTTACTGCATTTTTGTATGGAAGCTTTCCATCATAGATTACCTTATCGTTACAAGTAATTACATATCTACCTTCTGGATAAATAGCATCAGGCTTTTTATAATACTCATAAACATAAGCGTATTCCATATCTCCAACATTTGATATTCCAAAGTTAGAATATCTAGGATAAGTTTGTAACTTAGTTTCATTGATAGATTCTTTCTCTGCTTCTATACCCCATCTTTTTCTTATATAGTCAACAGGAAATACTCTTCTGTGGACTAACTCATTTACATCATCCATACTTTCAATGTATACACTATCCACAAATACTTCGTGAATAGGTACAGCAGTGACGAATGGTCTACCTTCTTTAATATGTATTGTTCCTTTTGTATCCCCAATAACTGTATCAATCGTACAGATCTCTTCACCTTCAGTCCAATCAAGTCCAGTCTTGAACCAGTTAATACCATAGATGTCAGAATGTTTAACAGATTTCTTATAAATCTGTTTGAAGTCACAGTCTGCCATAAAGTTATTAATAAACTTATTGGTTTGTTCTGAATCGAATACTGCTTTACTTGTATTGTTCTGGGGTTTGATACCAGGGATTGGCATGTTTTGGGTAAGGATACCATATCTTGTAAGATAGATAGGTAACAATCTATTGAAAGTTTTTCTTTCTGTATAGATGTTTGGATCAACGAGTTTGTCCTCAATGTTTAAGTTTCTAGGATTTATTCTACGGTGTTGTTTACCACGAATAAATTCATTGTTCAACTTTCCTTGAGCTATATAAGGCATGAGTTGTGTAGATGCATCATCTACAAAATATCTGATATACTGTGCAATGTTTTGTGCATGCTTCTTCACACTCTATACCTCCTTACTCTAAATTTCTTGGATCAAATGTATGAGGGTCAAATGTTTCTTCATCTTTTCCTAAGGCTTCATCAATAGCTTCTTTACTAGGATTTGCATTAGGAAATTCTGATTCCATCTCATTTAACTTTTCCTCGATTTCTTCTATAGAGTACCTTTCGCTCTCTATAGATTCTTTAGCCAAGAGTAATAATCTCTTATTAACTTGGTTGAGCAATAGCATTTGATTGTAAATAACTACTGCCATGATAATTGTAATGAGTATGAGTGCAACGATTGCAACAATTAATACTGCTGTCATTTGATGTTCCTCCCTGTATTAGCATCTTCTACTTTTAATCCAAGTGTGAATAACACAAAGCCTGGGTCATTAAGTAGTGCTTCCCTTAATACTGTTGAGTTAATTGAGATCACAGTATAGGGATCGTTTGTATTGTAGATACAAAGATCTGGAACCATATCTATCGGATATCCTACTTGGCAAAGCTTTTTCATGCCTGGGAGATCCTTAGAATCTTTAAGTGCATACATAATAACTTACCTCTCTTAATTAGATTGTACTAATTAAAAATTTAAAAGTCAAACGATTTAGTTAAAAATCATAACTATCATCTACATTTACTAGATAGTTGTCTGCTTCTTCCTCTTCTAACCTTCTCTCGTCTTCTTCGAGCAGTTTTTGGATGTAAGATCTATTATCTATTTTTATTGACTCAAAACCTAATGGTTCTATATCATCAGAATAGTATACTAAGAACAAACCATAAGCATCAATAGCGTGATCTCTACAAGCTTTAGCCATCTGTGTAGGATCAATATCATCATGAACTGCATTGTCTAATTCTTCTATTAAGTTCTCACAAGATTTGCTTATTCTAAACTTATATATTCCATCTTCACATTGCAATTCCATTGCTGAGAATATTTTATCCATACGCATTTGAACTTTACCTTTACCAGACTCAACACCAATAGGTGATAACCCATAGTATTCAAATACATCTGACTTAGTTTCACCAATTACTTTACCTGTGTTGTCACGGTACCTATCTCCGTTACGGAACATATCGTGAGGTAAGCAGGTAGCAGATATATACATACCTTCTGATTGTCTAGCAATTTCTTTTACGAAATCTTCAAAGACAAGTTCTTGTCCATACATTTCTTTAAAGGTTACTACCCTATGGTCAGGCATAACTGCATGCCAGTATACTGCATGGAATGATGGTTTGTATCCCCAGTCAATAGAGATAAATACTTCTACATGCCCTTCTAGTCTTGCTAGATCTTCATGTACAAACTTGGCATCAACTCTTTGGTCCTCTTTAAGATCAAACATCTTACCAGCTACAACATTCCAGTTACCATACATATCCATTTGTTTCTTATGCTCTGATAATGATTGCAAGTTAGCAACATAAGAGCTGTTAAGGAACGGGTTGTCTTTGTATGATGCAGGAATGAAACGAATAAATCTTTTGATTTTCTTGTCATGATCTCTAGGGTCATCTACATATTGAACGATGTCTTTAGTTTGAATAGGTGTATGATGTTCATCATACTTTGTAACTGTAGGATCAATAAAGTTCTCTTTTACCCACTTATGTCCGATACCCCCAGGGTTACAACCGAATACAACTTTGGTAGGGATTCGGATTTGTTTACCTGTGTATGGATTAAGTTTCTGTGCTGAACGCACACAGGTTAAAAGATAATCTACAGTTCTTTTTTCTTGTTTAGTAACCTCATCAATAGCAAGGTAGTGGAATTCCCAACCTTGTTTTTGTTGAGCTTCAGCATAGTTAGCCACACGCTGTAATGTTATATAACTCCCATTAGGGAAGATAATGGAACGAGATGGATACCAAGAAGAGCTTTTCTCTTTGTATTCATATAACTTAATTCCATTAACTTCCTGTGGGAATAATGTAGGGAGTTTGTCCAAGAATGATTGTTTAACAGCGTCCAGTGTTTCACGAAGAATACAACACTTAGCACCAGGATATGCCTGGCAGAACATGAAAGCATCTGCCAGGATTCCTGCTGATTTCCCTGCACCTCTTGCTCCTCCGAATAATATAATCCATATATCTTCATAGGATACTGGTGCGTTGTGTAATAAGATTTGTTTCTTATTAGGTTTATAGTTTGGTTTGACTGTTACTACATTGGACATTATGAGTTCTCCTTATATTGTTTTTGTCTTCTTTGATACTCAGCTTGTCGTTGATTGTAAGCTATATCTTTTTGCATTTGTGAGTATACAGAGAAAGGATCTGAATTATAATCTTGATTATAATTGTTATAGTTAGACTTATAAGTGTTATAAGAAGGTCTTGAATTATAGTAGTTACTATAATTATTATAGCCTCCATAATTTAGGTTAGGAGTATATTTGTTATAGTTTGATTGGATATATCTATCCAAATAATTAATACCATCATCTAACCAAGGATACATATAATTTTCAAATGCTATAGCTGTTTTAATATTATTAAAGCTAGCATCAGATAAACTATCTCTAAGATCCTCAATGTCTTGAACTTGTTCAAGTTTATATTGTAATGAACAAGATCTAAAAGCACTTCTTATTTCAGATGCATCATATCCTTTGTTATTTAGTTCTTTTATTAAGGCATAGACATCTGTTACTTGTGGCTGTGAATTAATAAGTTTTTGTAATTCTGTTTTAACACTCTTTATATTAGAGTCTTGTAAATACTTACTATTTGTTCCTGAGTATAAATAAGAATTTATCTTATTTAAAGATTTATAGTAGTTCTTTAAATTACTCTTATATGTTTTTGTGTTACCACACTCTGCAGATACTGCAGCAGTTAAACCATTAGTAAAGTTTTCTCCCATTGAATCATGAGATGCGAAACTATTAATCATGGCATTAGCACCAGCAGCTCCAATAAAGTAACTTGAGAATTTTCTAGCAATGTTTTCAAACATTGTGTATTTATCTTTGGTATCAATGATTTTATCATCAATAAGATCCTTACCAGAAGTAACTTCAACTACATTCTTTACAACAGGGTTGATGTGGCTTAATACATTTTTGTAGAAGAATCTAGATAATCCTCCAGCAGAGTTATCCTCATTCTTTAAGAATGGATCAATAGTCATACCTTTTAATTCTCTGGTAATATTCATTGATGAATATGTATCCATTATAGGTTCTCCAGTAAGAATTGTCTGAGTAATGTTTAGAAGAGCTCCAGTATCTTTCCATTCTTTTCTTCTTTCATCTGTTTCATCTTCTTCATCATCGTCATCAAAGATAGATTGGATACCAAACATATCTGCAATTACTGATATAAGAAGTTGCTCGGCAATGAATGTTCCAAGAATACCTCCACTGTTTCTCATTAACCATCTAGCAGATTCCCCATTGAATTGTCCTTTCATGATTTCAGAGGTAATTGTTTTAAGAGATCTTGCTTCCCCAATACCCCAACGAACAGCAGCAAGAGGGAATGTTGTAAACACCATACCATAGTTGCTTAAGTCTCTAGATAATCCAGGGAAATCCCCAGGAGAACCAAGATTCTGTGCCATAGCGAAGGATGCTTGTTGTCCTGCTTTAGATACTTTATCTGTTGCTTGCATGCCTCTTATTTTATCTTTCATATAATATGCAGATCCAAGTACAGAGTAATCACCTTTCTCTAAAGATTCTTTAGCAGCTAACCAATAAGCATATCTAGTTGCAAGTGTTTGATAGTTAAATATATTACCAACTGCATCGGTGTATGTTTTGAGTGGGTTAAATCCTAATGAAGGATTGTTACCATTATAGATTGAATCAAAGTTACTTGTATTAATATTAATACCTTGAGAGTATAAGAATTCATCTAAGTTCTTTGTAGTAGCTACACCTTTAGATGCGAAGTAAGCTCTAAGGTCTTTAAATGCAGTAGGTGTTTTAGTTAATGTTTTATGATCTGCAGTAGATAATGCTGCAGTATCAAACATTGTAAACTTAACAAGTCTATCTACAATTTTTAATGGGTTAGACATTAATGCTGCTACACAGAATGAAGATACCTTTCTAAGTTTATCTTGCATACCTTTTAATTCTTTCTTAACAAACACTCTGTCTGCTAGTGTTTCTGCTAATGTTTTATCCATTATGAATACTTCACCTGTAAGTAATTTATCAATTACTCTTCGTTTCATATTCCTATCTTTCTTTGTGCTATCAGACATATAGCCATCTAGTAATTCAAGCCATACTTCTAATGATGCTTCTGATTGAGCATACATATTTTTCATATCATCTAGTCTTCTACCAAATTTATCCACTAGCACCTTGTTTTCATTTAGTGAAGAAGTTAATTTAGCATAAGCTATATCAATTAACTCATCATCACAGAAGCTAGATAATGCAGCAAATGTATCTGCATATATGTTGTGTGCTGCAACTATTGTTGAATATGTGTCTTTATCTAACTCAGGCATGTTGTTTAATATTTCTGCAGAAGATGCTTCTTCTAATGTAAGTCCCATCTTATTTATGTATCCTTCAAGGAACATCATTGCTTCAATATATTTTTCTGGAGTAGATAAATGTTTAGCATTTTGTAATTTACCAATAAGTGCTTGAGCTTCAGGGTCATATCTAAACACATCTTTTAATCCTTGTGTGTACAAGTTAAAAGCTTGTTTATGATCTTCATTATCTTTAGAAGAATCTAATTTATCAAGAACTTCTTTTGAGGATAATAACTCAATAATGTTTGTAGCTATAGAAGCATTGGTCATTAATCCTAGTTTCTTTAATCTTAAGCTATTATTATATATTGCTGCTTGTTTTGATATAGCAGTAATAGATGTAGCCATAGAAGAGAAGAAGTTATAACCATCATATACAGGCATTGAAGTAGAAATCCAACCAAGTTTTTCTTTATCATATTGTATAGGGTTATTTCCTTTAGCTAACATAGATACAATATAATTAAACTTAGCTTTGTTTTCTTTCTTATTCTTCTGTGCACTAGGAGTTAATAAGAAGAAGATATTTTGACCAGGTTCTCCACAAAGTTTAGAATACTTACTTGCTTCAGTATTTAATTGACTTAGCAAGGTGTAAACCATATTAGCTTCTTCTGTGTGAACTTTTGTGAAGTCTTCAATGAACTTAATATGATCTTCTACTCCTAAACTTTTTAAAGTTTCTAAAGTATTTTTCTTAGTATCATTGAGTAAGTTTTTCTTTGATTGATCTTTAGCTGCTTTTAACTCATGATCAATTACTTGAAGTTTATTAGATGCTGCTAATATGTATGCAAACTTATTAACTTCCTCTATAGAATTGTTTCTAGTTGCAACATTGTTTAATATAACAAGTTGTCTATCATAAGTCATAGATATTGAGTTAGCTTCTACTGACATACCTTTAACAACTCTGTCTGCTTCAATAGCTTCAGTGCTATCAAGCTTAATGCCTTGATTCATTTTGAATTTTTCAGCAGTGAATATTTTTGATTCACCAGAGTAGAATTTTTTATCTGCTTGTTGTGTTACTTCTTCTATTGTATTTAATTCTTTAAATTTATCCCTAGAAGTTTTTGTAAACATCTCAGATTTATCTGTGTGTATTGAAGAAGCATTCTTGATAGAATCGTTAAGAGCATCTAAATTTTGAACTCTAGAATAATAAGAAGGGTCTGTATTATTTAATCTAGAGTGATTTGGAGATAATGCAAAGTCTTGTTTGAATTTATCTAGTTGTGAATAATATGTAGAAGATATACCAAGATCTCTTACTATATTTAATAACCTATTAGTACTTATCTTTTGAGGAGATGTACTATCATTTATTTTAGTAGGTTTAATAGAATAGTGTAATTCACCATTATTATTAAATCCTCTATAGTCAGTCTTTATAGAAGCAAGTGATTCATGTTTTCCACTAAATGCTACAGCATAATCTATATCAGATTTAAAGTCTTGTGATTTTAATAATTCAAGAGTACTATTAAATCTTTCATACTTGTTAGGTTTTGTGTCACCTCTAAGTTTTTCATAGAAGTATTTAGAATCAAATCCAGTAAATTCATCTTCTGGTGAGAAGTCATTAGATAAGATATCTCCAGGGAATAGAGAAGGGTTCTCACTTACAACATTTTCTGCTGTGTATACAGAACCTGTTTTTAAGTTAGTAGTGTTATTAGATTGTACCCCCAACTCTTTATCATAAGCTTCTCTAGGACCGTTAGATGTTTGTGTTCTTCTTTGATAAACACCATTACTAAATAATCCATAGCGTTCACCTTGTTGTAGCTTGTTTCTATATAATCTGAATTCATTACCCATTAATTCATTTATCTTATTAATAAGTTCATGTTTAGGTATATAGTGATTTGCTTGGAAGTTTCTCTTACCATTATTCATATCAGTAAGATCCCCAGTTGCAAATTCATTTCTTACACTGTTACCAGCGTTAGCAAGATCTGTATAAGCAGAATTCTCTGATCTTATATTAGTCTCATCAGATATATGTGCATTAGTTCTTTTAAGAGTATCTTGCATAATAAAGTCTTCTAACTCTTTACTTAAGATAACACTTTCAAAAGATTTACCTGAAGTAGAAGCCTGTACATTATCTGTATAATTCTTCCATGCAGCAGGTCCTCCACCATAGAGCATTCTAAATTGGTCTTTAGATATTTTATTTTGGTTAGCTACTACTATTGCTTTAAGTAATAGATATAAGTTATAACCATTAGCTTCTATACGATCTGGCATATTAGCCCTATCTATTTTTTGTTTAATATCAAATAAAGGTTTGTTATCAAATGTAACTTTACCTTCTTCATCTACTTGATATAGGTTACCATTGTATAAGAATGCACCATTAATACTGTCTATGTTATTAGCATGAGCAAGTTCTTCTAGGTAAGTTTCTTTAACTTTTTGGTCGTATAGTCTAGGAGCTTCAGCAATGTTCACTTTTTCATCAACGATATAATAAGCAACTCTATCATCTTGTATACCATTTGCATTTATTATTTCCTTATGTGAATCATCAAAGTATTTTATATTTGTTTGGCTAGGAGCTTCCATAGCTTTCTTTGCTGCATCTTGACCAAAGAGTTTTATAAATGCTGCACCATGGTCATTAAATATATTTAATGCTTGTCTATTAGTAATAGTAGCATAAGTTGATACTGTAGCTTTAGATGCATCAGTACTTGCGAATACTACCTTCTGTCCATTTAATGGAGTAGCTAATGATACTAATAAGATGTTATTGTCTTTATCTACCTCAGCAACTCTTACCAATCCTTCTAGATCTTTAGATAAGTTTAGCATCTTTAGTTCTTTTTGTTTTAATGTGATATCTTTACCTTTAAACTTATTAAAGTGTTCTACTGAGTCTATATTAAGTTTAAATATCTTAGGCTTATTAACTTCATAATTATTTATACCAGGTAATGGTGTAAGAGTATCTTCTGTTACTATATCTGTAAAGCCTACTTTTGAAGCGTCTTTAACATATACAACAGGCATTGTGGTAAATAAACTTTCAGACTTATCATTGTTTTCTTTATTAGGAATTCTTCCTGAATAAAGGTTGAACATTGTATTAATGCTTTCATCAATATCTACTGCAGAAGATCCAAAAGAATTCTTAAGTTGTTTCTTTATATTAAGTATAAAGTCAACAGATTCTACTGAGTTGTTAAGATCACTGTCTTCCCCTAAGTAGTATTTAAGGAATTTAGTATCAGCATCTTTATCTGTAGCTACTTTTAAATTTTTAATAGCTTTTCCAGCCAATGCTTGTCTTTTATTCATGTTGGTTATTTGTATAGCTATTAATAATTGTTCTACTTTATCTGAGAATTTCTTAATATTCTTTAAGTAACTTGTTAAGTGTTTGCCTTTCTTTAGTGATCCTGAGGAAGCTAGTAGTTCTTTAAGTAACACTTTTTGGGAGTCTTCACTTAAACTCTCTAATGCAGATTTTGTTGTTCCAGATAGTCTTATAAGGTTCTCAACAAATTGTAGATCTTTATAGGTAATTCTTTCTTTACCATATAAAGCTTTTTGTAATGTACCTGATTCAGAGTCACCAAGTCTTAATGTACCATAAGTAGATATTTCTCCAAATCTATATCTTCTCCTTGCTTCTAAGTTATCTGAATCATTTTGTAATCCAAGATAATCAGAGAATGTAACAAGTCTTGTATTATTCTCTACATTATTGAATGCAGACATATCTACTGGTTTAACCCAGAAGATTTCATCTACTAAGTCATCTATGAATTTATCTATGTAAGTTATATCTTTTTTATCTGTACTATCAAACTTTAGGTTGTAATCATCATATAATTTTTTTGAATTCTTTATAAGATCTGTTACTTCTTTCTTAAAGCCTTGTTTTGCTTGATCATAATTAGTAAAGACCTGCTGTTTATAAGTATTTAATAGTTTTAAGATTTGTGAATTGTTAACATACTTATTATTTATATTCTTTTTACTATCTGTCATTGCTAATGCTTGATGTAAGTGTGTAACATTATGCTCAGCAATGTTATTAAAGAATTTACCATCATCATGTTTTTCTAATAAGTCATATAGAATACCTAATGAATTATGCTGTAAACTTGCCAATGTTTCCCCAGCTTCATTATGAGTGTTGGCAAATTGCTCCATAGCTTTAGAAGGTTTCAAGATCATAATATGGTCACCATCAAGGTCTCCATTAAATCTTGTCTTCATTGTATCGGCATTTATAGCAACATCTATTCCTTGACCTTCTTCTATAATCATTACTTTCAAGAAGTGTACTGAGTCTGTTTTGTCTAGAGGGTGACGGATTACTGGGATATATAATGTATCCTTATCTGTTAACCCTAAAGATTGTTTTAATGTTTGTTCTGTTAAGTTATTAACTTCAAGTAAGTGAGCTAGTTGTTTTTGGGTAATTGCAAGTGTATCATTCTTTAAGATGCTTTCACCACCATCAATAGTTTTTAATTTTTTGTTTAGTGGTGGAGCAGTTACCATTCTATAAATCTCTTTATACCCTTTTGTTAAGAAAGGATCTGATAAGATTTTATCCCATACATCTTTATCTATTTTAGATATAGAGTCTATTAATACTCTAGCATTTGCTTGTGGAATGATCCCTCCGTTAGCTTTAATTGCTTCTTCATCTACATCAAAGAAGTTATTTAATGATTTAAGGATATAGTTGTGAGCATTGTCATTTGGTGCAATAGATTTTAATAAATCAATTACAGCATCTTCTATACTTTTTGTAGATAAGTTAACAGCATTAATAATAGATTGTTTAGACATAGTTAATCTGTGTGCAAGTATACCTGCTTTGTCTGATGCCAATGTCTCATCTGTATCTATACTATACTTTTTATTTAACTCTTGAGGGAGTTGTTTATATGTTGCAATGTCTTCATCAGATAAGTTTAATAAACTTTTTAAGTTTTTAATATCTGATATTTTATATAGGATAGTATTTTCAGATGAGTAATCTTCTTCAGCTATCCTATTCATTACAAGACTCTTTGCATAATTAAGATCTCTTTTACCTTGTTGCCATTCTTTATTTATAGCAATAGATATTAATTCTCGGGCTTCTGCTTTTAATGAGGTATTCTTGAATGTATTAGCAAATCTAATTTGACCTTTGTTTAAATCTTTGAATATTTGTTGTCTTATATCCTTTGTTAAGATATCACTTGTATGAACAGCACTCATAGTGTTTCTAAAGTTATAGTAGTCTACAATATTTCTTAATCTCTTAATAGCTTCACTAGGTTTATTTAAGTTAATAAGGTTTTCATAATCCTTAAGCTCTTTAGTGTTTAAGAAATCTTTGTTTACTTCAAACTTAAAGTCAATATCTTGATCATAATTTAAAGCAGCCTTTAAAGTATTGATTGTGTCTACTATTTTATTTTGATAATGGTTTGTAGGAATAACTTTATCAAGTATTTCATCTAGTAATAATGAGGTACCTCTTACATCCGAATCGGCATCATGTTCTTTTAATGTAATACCTTTAGCTTCAAGAGCTTCTTTTAATGCAGTATCAATAGTACCAGGTAATGTACCTTCACCTTTCATATTTCTGAATTGTATTGTTGTTGGTATTTGATCTTTTATAACTCTAAGATCTAATGAATGTAGCTTTATTAATCCTTGTATAGTAGTATCATTAACATAGTTGAGTATTAATTCATTATCATATTCATTATTGTTAAAGCCTACGAAATAAGTATTTGCTGGATCTACTTTAAATCCTAAAGCATCTTCTCCACCATAGTATAAAGCCTTATTAGGGTCTTTACTTGTGTACCTATCAAATAATTTATCTATAGACAGTTGAGTACCTTTGTTTGCTTCATAATATTTTTTATACCAATCATAACAACCTAGTTTATTTCTAATAAACTTAGCTAAGTCTTCCCCTGATTTGATCTCACCTACTTCAATACCTTCTGTTATTTGTTTATCAATATCACTTCCAACACCTCCAATAGGCAAGTATAAGGTTTTAGTACTGAGTTCTTTATTTGAGGTTTTATATTCAAAACCTATTTGGTAAGGGAATGTGTTATTACCATCATCTGTATAAATAGATTCAGCGTCACTTGTTAAGTGATTACCTTTTCTAATGTCAGATACTTTTTTAAAGGTTCTATTTTTATTATTTGGATGTAAGTAACCTACCTCTATTTCATAGTCATCTCTTATGTTTATATCTTTATAATCTGATAAAGATCTATCAGATAACATAAACATTTTTGATTCTAAAGAGTCTAAATTAGCAATAACATATTTAATTACTGTTTCTAGATTTGATTTAATAATGTCAGGAAGGTTATTAACAGCAAGTTCTATAGTAAACTTATCTTGAGAGTTGATAGCATCAACAAGATTATCAAGAGGTGTAAGGTCTTTTAAATTAAGAATCTTCTTTGTTTCTCTTGCATTTTTTTGTCTTTGATCTGCAATAATATTCTTAAAGCCTATTCTTTTGTTAAACCCTTCTTCCGTTATACCAAATGTTACAGCGTCATTTTCTTTTTTATTAAGTATATTAGATGAATCTGATCCAAGGAATGCTTTAGCTCTAGCTTCTCCAAGAGAATCACCATCTTCAGTAAATGAATATGATGAGATAGCATTGAAGATATCTTCAGCAATTTCTTCATCTAATGTAAACCTTTTAGATAATTTTTTAAGTTGTTCATCTTCATATTTAGCTGTGCTTAATCGTTTATTAAATAAACTCTTAACCCATTCTTCTTGTAACTTAATATCATCAGGAAGTTCTTTTTTATGTCTAGCTTTATAGCTATTTACAAAGTTAGTATAAGAATAATCTATTAAAGCTCTTACTACTGAGTTGCCTGCCTCATCTGTTTCATTAAGATGTAATAAACTTATATCAGGAGATACATCAGGAGTATAGATAGAAGATAAAGAATTACGAGGTAAAGATATAATAACTATATCATTACTGTTAGGCTTTGTACTATCTGTTTTGTTTAAGTATCTTCCATTATCATTTACTCTTGTATTTAAGAATAATTCTGTGATTAAATCATCATATTCTTTTGTATAACTCTTTGATGATAATGCAGTGCTTACTATTTTTCTTTTCTTTTTATCATACAGAATATATTGTGGATAATGAGGTTGATAGTCATCACCAGTTGTATACATATAAAGATCAAATGCAAGCTGTGAAGCTTCTTGTAAAGATAATTCTTTTTTACCTGTTTTAAAGTTATTTCTAATATCTTTATGCATAAATACTTTTGCAAGAGATGCTATAGTATTAAATAATGCTGCTCGGTTTGTAGATATATCCATGTTGGCTACAAGTAAACTTCCTTTGTTTGTAACATTAGGAGACTTAAATGTATTAAATGTATCATAGAATTGTCGTGCAAATCTGCTGTTAGCAGAATCTATAATGCTCGATATCTTTAGCTTCTCTTTGCCATAGTTGTTTCTGATAGCTTCTTTTAATTTGTTTTGGAAGATATCCACTTCTTTTAATTTAAGATCTCCACCTAATTTAACTATGAGACCTTCAGAAGTATTTTTAGATACTGCTCTCTTATGACCCACCTTTTTTGAATAGATAGTGCTTTGAGATTTAGTTTCAGCAAGGATATCGTTAGATCTTTTTTTGTATTCTTCGGATGTTTTAATTAAGAAGAAGGCGTTTCTTAATTTATTGTAACTAACAGAATCAATCTTACCTTCTAATTCTTCAAGGATTATTTTACAATCTTGTTCTGATAAGTGATGAATATCTTTTAATGTGATGAATGCTTTGTTTGTTTCAGCATCACCAGTTGCTGCTAGCATCATTGCATAGAATGTTTGTAATGGATTAAATGTTTGTGTAATGTTTGTTAACCCAACAGTTTTAATATTAGCTAATTTTAAGAATGATTTTAAACTTTCTGCGTCTAACTTAATATTTGTATCTGGGTTTAATGTTGCTGTTTGGCTACCAGTTAATATTGTGCTTACACTTTTAATATTTACATCTAATTTTCTAGAAGCATCTTCTTTGTTTGCTTGTATGGTAACTGGAGTGTATTTAGCAAGTATAGCATTGATAAGTTTGTCTGTGATTTCTAGTCTTCCATTATTGAAAGTCATTACATCTCTGACAGATTTATCATTCATTGCTGTTGCTAAGTTAGCTCTGAAGTTTCTATTACCGAGCATGTTATATACTTCATCTGTAAGTCTTTCAGAATTTAATCTTGATTTGTAATTATTACTTACTTCAAGTGCAGCCTCGATAGATCTAAGTTGCATCTTATAGAAGATATTATTTTTAATTTCAGCATTCTCTTTTGTGATACCTGTTTCTGCAAGAATATCTTTAACCTTTTTGTTTTTAAAGAAGTTTAAGATATCATCAGAATATTCAATTTCAGATCTTTTAAACTTTAAGTTCTTGTCATTTGCTATAGCTATAAACAATTCTTTAATATCTGTTGAAGAGAATTCAGGTAATAACTTTTCAAATACTTCTGAGTAAGGAGTATTGCCAGTTGTTATCTGTGAAGATATTGATTTACCTTCAGTATTTATACCTATTGTTTTGTTTGAAGGATCTTGTGGCTTTGAGTTTATACCAAATACATACACAATATCCCTAGGATCTTTTGTTAATGTTGCATAGGCTTCTTTCTTAAAGTCTATATCTTTCCTAGGTGTAAGAAGTTTTTTACCTGTTCCATAATTGCTTATTTCATAGAACTGTTCATATTTAGCAATATCTTTCTTTTTTGGGTTTGGAATTATTGCAGAAGCTGAAGGATTTTTAAAGCAGCTTTCAGCAATGTCAATAGCTCTTGAGATAAAGTATTTCTTAGTTAAATCTAAGTCAACATCATTATCTGCTAAACCAAATCCTGTAAAACCTGTCTTAATAAGTTTAACTTTATTACCTGCTAGTTTACCTAGCTTAACATCAATAACATGATTAACATATTCTACAAGTGATTTGTATGTTCGTGTATTATTCTCAGATACTGCATTCATATTAGTAAGAAGAATGGCATTAGGATCAATGGTAGATTCTTCATTAATGAATTCAAATCCACTAGCTAATGATTCAAAGATAGCAAACAAGTCTTGAGTTAATTCTATTCTTTGGTCTGTAATCTTTGAGTTATTATAATTATCTGCCATATCTTTTATCGCTGATACAGAAGTCTTAAGTTCAATACCTTCAGTATCTTTAGATACAAGATATACACCTGGGAGTTCTATATCGTCTGTGTTTCTTAAAGCGTATTGATAATTATATAAATTTTCTAATATACCTTTAGCAACTTGTTCTTGCTCTGCAGAATCTATATGGAAGTATAAGACATCATCTTCATAAGTTCTTTTAAGATCCTTAAGTTTTGACATTTCTTTTTGGAATTCTATTCTCTTTGTAGCATTAGGGAAGAGTTGGTTATATTTAGAATTTTCATCTCCATTTAAGAAATCATCTAATAGTTTATCGTTTTTGAACTTACTTAGGATAGAAGCTCCAGTGTCACCTATTACTCTGTTTAGATCCACAACAAGTATTTTCTTAGATTGAATATTGATAGAATTTTTATGCATCTTTGATGCTAATTCTAAATCATGATCAAACATAGTTTCTAATTTTTTATAATCTTTATGAGTATACTTATATTCTTTAGTTAGTTCTTCTACTGCAGTAGGAATAACTTTAGTAATTGAATCATCTGATTTTAATCTGCTAAGTATGAGTTCTTTAACCTTTATAGCTTTATCAGACTCAATGTTTTCATCATATTCTTTTATTAGATTATCTATTAACCTAAATTTTACCTCGTCAAAGAATTCATCTACTTCAAGTGTTGCACCAACATTATCAGGATCTGATTTTAAAGCTTTTCTTATTTTATCAAATTCTGGTCCTTGGATTCTATCACTTAATGCCTCAATTTCTTCTAAGGCTAAGTCTAACTTATTCTTTTGTGAAGATTTATTTATTTCTTTTATTTTATTTACTGTCTCAAGAATAGCTTTACGAAGTCTAGTACCTTCACTTTTGCGTAGATTAGCAGGAATCTTTGTATCTCCAGTAAACTCATCTCTTATTAAGTAATGATCTGCAAGACAACTTTCAATGGCGTTGATTATATCTTTATCCATTTTAGTGTTAGAGATAGGCTCACTGGTATATCCTAAACGATCTAAGAACATTTCAAATATAACTTTCTTTTCTTCAGGAGTAATTTCATTACCTGGTTTATTTGCTAGTGTCCTTAGTTGTGTTAATAGACTTGTCATGTTTAGCCCGTCTTGAAGATCTTTCACGAAAGGGAGTTCATCTATATTCTTTAATAATATTGAATTGAGTAATAAGAACTTCTCTCCTTTCTGTCTTAATTGATTTCCAAATGGATAAGTGTTTCTGAAATCTGAAATGTTATTATAATTTTCTGTTTGCTGTGAAACACTTAAAGCATTTTTACTATTAAATGATTCTTCTATTTCTTTGTAAGATGTTTTAGCTTTCTCATAAGCTTCATGCATTTTAGTAAGTTCAGATAGTTCAAGTAGGTGGCTGTAATTAGAATCTCCTTTATCTAATCCTGCAAGTACATCAAGCCCCTCAAGTTTTAATGCTTCAATTAATCTTACAGCGTCACCATCATTTAATGCTTTGCCTTCACCACAAAGACTATTAATGATAGCTCTAATTTCTTTTGTGTATTTCTTTTGCTCTTCGATTTCCATCTTAGCAAGATCTTGGTTAATTGCTATACCTACAATATTTAAGAAGTGGTCTTTAACAGATTTACTATTTTCATAGTTATATCTAATAAGTCTAAGTGTATTGAATACTGCACTTACATTAACATCTTTTTGGAAGTTATCACCAAGCTTTCCAAAGTTTGGAATAACATATACACCTTTATCAAGCTCTACAATGAATGGCATCATATCATCTGATATACCAAGTACTTCATTGGTAACATCTACTGTTGCTCTTAAGATAGGATCATCTTTAAGGATTTGTTTCTGACCTTCTGAGTCTCCAGTATTTTTAAGTACAATCCATAAGTCTTCAGATCTACCTTCCATGCCCCATCTTTGTATAAGCTTATCGTTATAAGCTTGCTTAGCTTCATCTGATACTTCAGCTATTGTGTATTTAATATCATGTGTGCCATCTTCTTTGATATCAATTCTATCTACACCAGCTTTAATAATGTAGTTTTCGTCAGTAAGATTAGCATCATTCTTTTCTTCTCTGATCTTCTTTGTTATATAAGACATATAATCTGTATTATATACATCATAGTAAAGCTGTGTATCAATAGGTACAGCTACATATTTTTGCATGATTTCAGCATAATCATCTAAGAGTTTATTAGTATGCTTGCCGTATAAGAAGTCAGCTTTAAGATTCCAAGCATCTTTAGATAAATCAGTATATGCTTTATATGTATTGTTAGCACTATTAAATACTGCTTGTGCATACATGATTTTTGTTTCGTTAATATATTTCTTAACTCTAGCAGTTTGATTCTTAATGAAGTCACTGTCTGCTGAGATATCTAAGTTCTTAATTTGATTCTCTAATGCTGCAAGTCTAGCTTCTGCTTCAGTATATTTAGAACCTGTAGCTGGGTTTATTTTAGACTCAAAATCTTTGATGTCTTTATCATAAGCTACAATTAATGCATCTAGTGATCCTTGTTCTTCTGGTTTTGTTTTTGCTTTAGCCTCAGCAATATATTTTCTATATTCTTGATCCATCTTAATAGCATCAGTTGTTGCACCAATAATAGCATTCTTGCTAAGTCTAATCTCATCGTTAAAGCTCATTCGTGCTTGGTAGATACCATTAGCTACGAATTGTGGAGACATAAATAATCCTTTAAGAGATTCAGCATCAAATACTTTACCAGTTCTTGAAAGAGATGTTTGTGTCCAAGCTGTAATAATATTTTCTACAGCATCCATTGCAGTATTAGCAATACCTACACCAATAGTATCTTTTGCTGTCATTGTACCAGTAAGTATTCTACCGAATAATGTTGGAGCAGCTTGGTTAGCAATAGCACCTTTAGCAGTAGCATCTGCAACTCCTCCCATTCTTTTACCGAATTGTGCCCATGCTCTCATAGCACCTTGGTCTGCAACTTGTCTCAATGCAAGTGATGCACCAAAGTTAATAGCAGCTCCACCAAGTGCATGTGTAACTACTTCTGAATCTGATAGCCCAAGTACTTCTTGGTTAGCTGCAAGTGTTGCTATTGATTGTAATCCATCTCTAGCTGCGAGCATTGCAGATGTTGCTACTCTAGCACCAAGTCCTGAACCAAACGCACCATTTGACCATGAAGTTAATTGCAATGCAGTAGATACACCATACTTAGCTGTAGCTTTAACAGCTTTACCTACACCTTTAGTGAGTACTTTAGATGAACCAAGTTTATGTAAGAGTTTTGCTGTTGAGCCTGTTAAACCTTTAGGTACTTCACCTACAATCTTTCCACCTACAGTTGTAAGTTTACTAGATGCAGAGATAGCTGTGGACATACCAGATGTAATAACAAACGCTGCTACTGTACCAGCAAGTGATGATACTTGTCTTCCAATACCAGCCCAGTTGAATGATCCATCACTGGTTGTCCAGCCAGAATCAACTACATAATCTGTATCTTTGAGGATTGTTGTGTTCCAGAACTTACCCATGTTTGCTTGGTATTCTGCAACAGTATCACCAAACTTTCCTCCATCAAATACATCATGTACTGCTCCAATAGCTAATGCACCTAAGTCAATTACACCTGTAAAGAATCTTCCAATAGACTTGAAGAATTCACCAGTCATTTCACCGACTACTGAATCACTAGCTACGATTCTACTAAGTGAACCGTCATCATTGTAATAAGCTCTATAAGTATTAGCACCCTCACCTGTTTCGTTAACATTATAAAGTTTACCGTCTGGTGCAAGATAGTAATCAATTTTACCATCCCCGTTTATATCAATAGTTGGGTTAAAACCTTGTAGCATTCCTGCTCTATAGTACTTAACAATCTGTTCAGCATTGTCATAGTATTTAGTAAGCTCATCAAACTGTTCAGCGAAGATCTCTTGAATTGTTGTAGCAGGAAGTTCTTCACCTGTAACTAAACCTTCGAGCATTGATGCGAGATCAGCTTTCTGTAATTCCTCAAACCATTTCTCTGATTGGAATACAGTACGAGCACTCTCAATAACTTGTAACATATATGTTGCATTATCTCTTGGGTCATCATATTGCCCCTTCTTATATCTTTGGTACCAATATAATGAAGATGAGAAATCTATACCATCTTGTTTAAGTAAGTCTTTACCATAAGCTTCATATAAAAAGTCTTCTTCAGACATCTTACCAGATTGCATTTCTGCATAAAGTTTCTTTCTCTTTTCTTCAGCAAGTAATAGCTTAGCTTGCATCTCGAAGCCTTCAGGCACATAGTGTGTACGGTTATAGTAGTCTGTGAAAGACTCATCATCTTTAAGATGAAGCTTTGCACGAAGCTCATCATACTCCGTAACACCTAAAGTTTTTTCATAAAGTTCTTTAGTTGACACATAGTCTGTCATTTCTCTATCATCTAGCACGTGTTCAACACCAGTAGCATAGTCAAGCTCTGCTTTATTCTTTGCTTCATCTTCTGCTTGAGCTGATGCATAAGTTCTAGTCTTATAAGTATAAGTCTTAGATTGTTCAGAGTTGACCTTGTTAACAGTGTCGATACCCTGAATTTTGCTGATTGTATCTACACCAAGGTCATTGTTAATGTCTTGGTAGTCTGTAGACTCAACCTTCTCGTTGTCGTTTTCAAACGCCATAACATTTCCTCCTTTATTTAATTGTTAATTTAATTATATTAATAAAATAATAAAAAGGCAAGTGATTGCCTAGATATACTGCCACTTGTAGCCATACGCAGTTTTGCGTCTGCCTCTGCAGACATCTGCAATGTGTGTAGTATCCGTAGGTTTAGTCTTGCCTAGTGATCTGGCTGCGTCTCGAAGAGAGTCAAACTCTGCTTTG
>JAEIGA010005359.1_pt1 | contig 19639 bp, 11 predicted proteins | sample 9270691 | NCBI WGS metagenome assembly JAEIGA01 (sample SAMN17057246, study PRJNA624740) | gut metagenome | biome: biome; isolation source: fecal sample | host: Bos grunniens | place: China: Xizang | collected 2019 | reverse complement strand
CGCCGCAAGGATACCTCTACTGGCTTTGCCATCGGCATTCTTGTGGCGGCCGTCTATTTCATGGCTCTGGTATTCTGCGAATTATCGCGTAAATCCAGCGGCATCACACCTTACATTGTGCTCTGGCTGCCCAATATCATCTGCGCGGCATTTGCCATCTGGCAGCACCAGAAAGCCAAATTCCGCGGTTAATGCACCGCCCTGTCATTTAAAAAAAAGCCGCTCATACGAGCGGCTTTTTTCATTTATCTGTTACATCAATGGGCGTCCACCCCGGGCTTCATAATCCGCCCGCTGGTCTGCCCCCACCGGACCAACGGCAAAATACCTGGCTTCCGGGTGATTGAACACCAGCGCACACACGGATGCAACAGGATTCATCATAGCCGTATCCGTAAGCGTTGCGCCGGTGTGTTCCGTAGCATTCAGCAAGGCAAACACCTTTTCCTTCTCCCAATGGTCAGGCTGGCTGGGGTATCCGCAAGCGGGACGAATCATCCGGCTGCCGGAAACAGGCCACAGCGTTTCCATGCAAGACTGCGAACACTCGGCCAGAGCCTCGGCCAGCATACTGCAAAGCGCAGCGCACAGCAAGGCTCGGTAAGTATCACCCTCTGCATTCAGCGCCGCAGCCCAGGCATCACCCCCCGTCACAGAAAGCTGCAACGCCCCCACATAACCGCCCTGCCCCGCAGGTGCCACAAAATCAGCCAGCGCCAGGCGCGGCCGTTCGCTGACTTTCTGTTGGCGCAGGGTATGCAGCACCGTGCCGTTATCCAGCACCACATCATCCTGCACGCGCGAGGCAGGCCAGATACCGAATACCGCGCGGGCGTGCAGATAATCCCCAGCCTGAGCCAGCATCGCCCGGGCATCGTTGAGCACAGTCTGCGCCTCAGCCACTTTTTCTGCAGGGGCATTCGGATGCATCGCATTCCGCGCGGGATTCCAGACATCCTGCAGCTCGAAATAACGCAGCAGAATACTCCAATCGGCCTTTTCCTGCAACTGCTGCCAGGAGAGCGGAAAATCCGGTGCGCCATGGCAGCATTTGCACCCACCGGACACAGCCGCGGTGAACACCCCCGAGCGCAAGGGTGCCGGCTGGGGCACGGCAGACCAGTCGATATTCAAGGAATGCGCGCGGGCCTCTGCCAGGGGCATGAGAACTTGTTCCTTTTCTTCAAACTCGCGGCACATGCGCGCCTGCTCTGCCTTATGAGACTCGATGAACGCATCCTTTGCCGGGCCGACCAGCGCAGCAGCTGCCGGCACAATGGTAGACGCATCCGATGTCTGCACCACCACGCCAGAGGGATAATGCGGCGCCAGTTTCAGCGCCGTATGCAGCGGACTTGTCGTAGCGCCACCCACCAGAAGCGGAGTATGCAGTCCCTCAGCCTCCATTGCGGCAGCCACCTTGGCCATTTCGGCGAGCGAGGGGGTAATCAACCCGGAAAGAGCCACCAGATCTGCCTTTTCGCGGCGGGCAGCCGCCACAATATCCTCGCACGGCACCATCACGCCCAGGTCCACCACGCGGAAACCATTGCAAGCCAGCACCACACCCACAATATTCTTGCCAATGTCGTGCACATCGCCTTTCACAGTAGCGAGCACCACAGTGCCGGCAGAACTCTGCTGCCCCTGAGCCTGTTCGAGCAAGGGAGTAAGCACCGCCACACTCTGTTTCATCACGCGGGCGCTCTTCACCACCTGCGGCAGGAACATCTTGCCTGCACCGAACAACTCACCCACCTGCTTCATGCCCTCCATAAGCGGGCCTTCTATCACCGCCAGCGGCGAACCACAGTGTTCCAGTGCCTCGCGGGTATCAGCCTCTACATATTCTGTGATGCCCTTCACCAGCGCATACGCCAGGCGCTCCTGCACCGTGCCCTTCCGCCAGTCTGCCAGGGCTGCAGTCCCTTTTGCGGGAGCAGCGTTCTTGTCTTTATTAGCCGCCAGCTCCTGAGCGTATGAAATCAGGCACTCTGTAGCATCATCCGCACTGTTGAGCAGTACCGCCTCCACCAGCTTGCGCCGGTGCGCCGGTATATTGGCATAATCATCCATGAGCGCTGCATTCACAATGCACAGGTCGAGCCCATTCTGCACCGCATGGTGCAGGAAAGCCGAATGCATCGCTTCGCGCACTGGATTGATACCACGGAAGGAGAACGACACGTTGGAAATACCGCCCGATATATGGCAGTTCGGGTGCGCCCGGAAAATCTCTCCTGCCGCCTGGAAGAAATGCAGCGCATGGTTGGCGTGTTCGGCAATCCCCGTGCCTACGGTCAGCACATTGGGATCAAAGATGATATCTTCCTCCGGGAAGCCCACCTTATTCACCAGCAAATCGTATGCTCGGTGCGCAATGGCAATGCGGTCCTCGCGTCCGCACGCCTGCCCGTTTTCATCGAAGCCCATCACGACCACCGCCGCACCATAGCGCCGCAGCAGGACAGCCTGACGCAGGAATTCCTCCTCACCATTCTTCAGCGATATGGAGTTCACAATTCCCTTGCCCTGGGTGCAGCGCAGCCCCGCCTCTATCACCTCCCAGTTCGAGGAATCAATCATGAACGGCACGCGTGCAATATCCGGCTCTGCCGCCACCAGATTCAGGAAACGGGTCATGGCAGCAGGACCGTCAATCATGCCATCATCGAAGCAGAAATCGAGCACTCGGGCGCCTTTTTCCACCTGCTGGCGGGCAATCTCCACCGCTTCCTCATACTTCCCCTCACGCACCAGACGTGCAAACTTGGGCGAACCGGCCACATTGCAACGCTCGCCGATGAATAAGGTACCCTGGCTGCGGTGGTGGTTCAACGGTTCCAGCCCCGCCAGCCGCAGCAGCCCCTCAGCCGGGCGGGGGGCGATTGCACGCGGTGCAAAACCCTGCACAGCCTCACGAATGGCAGCAATATACTCCGGAGTTGTACCGCAGCAGCCACCCACGATATTCAGAAGCCCTTCAGCGGCGTAATCGCGCAAAATACCGGCCATGTGCTCTGCGCTGTGCTCATAGCCCGTTGGGCTGAGCGGATTCGGCAATCCGGCATTCGGATACAGGCACACGGCGCAATCGGCCAGTTCTGCCAGTTTGGCGGCAAAGGGTTTCATGAGGTCTGCGCCCAGGGCACAGTTAATACTGATAGCCAGTGGCTGTGCATGGCGCACACTGTTCCAGAAGGCCTCCACCGTCTGCCCCGAAAGGGTTCGTCCCGCCTTATCTGTAATGGTGAAGCTGATGATGACCGGCGGCAGCTCGCGTTCCTGGCGCAGCTCATCAATCGCAAACAGGGCGGCCTTGGCATTCAGCGTGTCAAAGATTGTCTCCAGCAGCAGGATATCCACCCCGCCATCTGCCAGCGCTATAACCTGTTCACGGTACGCTCGGCGCAACTGCTCAAAATTAATCGCGCGGTAGCCGGGGTCAGTCACCTTGGGCGAAAGTGAAGCTGTCACCGCCATGGGGCCAATGGAACCAGCCACCAGAAGCGGGCGATTTTCACGGGCCTCGGCTGCGGCTGCGGCTTCACGCGCCAGCGCACATGCAGCCAGATTCAGCTCCCGCGCCAGGACTGCCAGCTCCTGATTCTCCAGCACCTCATCATAATACGCCTGCCCACGTTCTGCCAGGGCAGATTCATGAAAGAACTCATGCTGCCCCAGGCTCGTAGCCGAGAAAGTGCAGGTTGTCAGGATATCAGCACCGGCTGCTGCATATGCCGCGTGAATACCGCGTATAATTTCCGGCTGCGTCAGCACCAGCAAATCATTGTTATTCTTTAAGTCACGGGAGAACCCGGCAAACCGGCTGCCGCGGTAATCGGCCTCGGTCAGCTGGTGTTTCTGCACCATGGTACCGCAGGCGCCATCCAGTATCAGGATGCGCTCGCGCAGCGTATTCATTAAAAAGTTCCGGCGTTCTGCAGCGGTTGTCTTCATAGCAGGGAAATCAAAAAAAGCTGTCGGCGGCATGTATCAGCCCACCGACAGCAGGAAAAATCATAAGCTCGCGCGCGGGCTGCGTATCAGCGGCGGGGCGTGGGATTGCGGTGCCAGGTGATAGCGCCCTTGCCCACGGCATACAGGTAAGCCACCATCAGCACGCCGATAAAGGCTGTCATGGAAGCGAATGCAGCGCCGTTGTTCATCACCACATCCTGGAAACCAAGAGCCCAGGGATACAGGAAAATCACCTCAAGGTCAAACACCAGGAACAGAATCGCCACCAGGTAGAACTTGATGGAGAAGAACGAAGGAGAACCCTCACCCTCAGGAATGTTACCGCATTCGTACGGCACATCCATGGCGGAACGCATCTTGGAGCGGCGTCCGAACACAATACTCAGGATGATAATCAGACCGGCAAATCCAAAACCGGCAATCAACTGAATGAGCGCAGAAAAGTATTCCTGTAACATAATAAGGTGCAGATTTTATACCAGCAAACCACCGCTAAGTCAATACAAAACCCTAGGAGAGCCGGCCATATGGCTCACTTTTGGGGCTTTGCCTTCTCATCTTTCACCAATTCCTGCAAACGGGCAGCCCACGCCTCGGCCTCTTTTTCATTATCCCCGGCATTTTTCCCATTGCGCAACACATGCACCAGGCGTACCATGGCAGGCTTATAATCCTGGCCGGCGGCCATACGCAGCATGGCTAAACCGCGTTCGGAGTCCTTTTCCACCGGGTCGCCCAGCAGGAGCATCTCTGCAAACACATGCTGAGCCAGCGGGTCACCTGCCATAGCGCCTTTTTCATACCAGGCGGCAGCCGTAGCTGTATCGTCCAGCATCTTGTAATAGATATTGCCCAGAGCCGTAGCGGCCTGCGGCACAAATGAAGATGACTTCACGAGCCAATCCACGCCTTCCTGCAAGCTTTCTGGCTGCTGCGCCAACAGACGCCCAAGGCGGTACTGTCCCTCGGCAATCCCGGCCTCGGCAGCAGTGCGCCAATGTTTCATGGCCGCAGCCTTATCCTGCTTCCCCAGGCTGCCGTCATATTGCAGGATACCAAGGAACACCTCAGCTTCCTTGCTGCCCTGCGCTGCAGCCAGGGAGAACCAGTTGTACGCCTGCTGGAAATCTGCAGGAATCCCCATACCGCCGGCAAAATACACACCGGCCACGTCGAGCTGGGCACGCATCAGCCCGGCCTTGGCGGCTTGCTGCAGGCATAACCATGCTCCCTTGAAATCAGAAGCATCGTGCTCAACATTGGGTTTCAGCAATGCCTGTGCCTTATCGTACAATGCCTGAGCATCTGTAGGTTCAGCCTCTACGCCACGCTCGCAGGACACCAGAAACAGGAACGGCAAAAGAAACAGGCATCGCTTCATGCGCAGCATTATACACACATGCTGTTCATATTGCAAACCTAACTTCATGCGGAATTCATTCATCTCCGAAATCCAGGTCCACCGCACCATCTGCAAAAAGCTCATAGGCGATGGAATCCACTATCTCCACCTCCGCAAACTCGCCGACGGGAAGCGCGGGATCCACATGGATGCTGCCGTCCACATCCGGGGCATCCCAGGGGCCGCGGGCAATGCCGGGAGCATCCACCAGCACGCGCATGCGGGTGCCGATGCTCTCCTGCCCGATTTCGTCGGCAATGCCGGCCAGCAGCATGGAAAGCTCATTGCTGCGGCGTTTCTTGGTAGCGTGGTGCACCTGATTCTTCATTTTGGCTGCCAGCGAGCCTTCTTCCTTGGAATAGGGGAACACGCCCGCGCGTTCAAAGCGGAACTCCTTGATGAATTCGCGCAGCTCGGCGTGGTCTTCCTCGGTCTCACCCGGCAAACCGGAAATAAACGTGGTACGCAGACCGATACCCGGCACCGCGGTGCGGATATTGCGGATGAGGTTGCGGATGTAGTCGCCGTCCGTCTTGCGGCGCATGGAATCCAGAATGCCATCGGCAATGTGCTGCAGAGGAATATCCACATACTTCACCACCTTCTCACACTCGGCAAAGGTATCGATGAGCTCCTGGCTCCAGTGCGCCGGGTGCGTGTAGAGCACGCGAATCCAGAAATCACCGGGTATGGCGTTAATCTCACGCAGCAGGGAAGCCAGCGATTCACCGCGGCTGGAATCCACCCCGTCTGTCTTGCTGCCGCGCTTCTCCCACTTATCCATGCCGTAGTAGGTGGTATCCTGGGCGATAAGGTTAATCTCTTTGGCGCCCTGCTCTACCCAATGACGCACTTCCTTGATGATGTTTGCCTGGGGGCGGCTGCGGTGGCCACCGCGGATGCGCGGTATCACGCAGTAAGCGCAGGCGTGGTTGCAGCCCTCGGCAATTTTCACATAGGCATAGTGGGACGGCGAAATGAGCTTGCGGGGTACGCCCCAATCCGGCAGGTAGGTGGAAACCTTGCTCGTGTAGGTCTTTTCAGCTGTGCCGTTCAGGCAAGCGGTGGCAATCTCCGCCACCTTCGTGATTTCGTCCACACCCATGAAGCAGGCGACCTCGGGCATTTCCACAGCCAGTTCCTTAGCATAGCGCTGGGAAAGACAGCCCGCCACGATGATTTGCTGCCCTGCCGGAGCATCACCCGCCTCGCGGGCACGCACGGCTTCGAAGATGGTATTGATAGCCTCCTCCTTGGCGGGGTCGATGAAGCCGCAGGTATTGATGATAAGCACCTCAGCCGGCCCCGGCTCTACCTGGTGGAACCCGGCAGCCAGCATGCAGCCAACCATATGTTCGGAATCAACCTGATTCTTGGCACAGCCCAGTGATATAAGAGCAAAGGAAGCGTTCATGCGCGCATTATAGCCACGAACCCCAGCAGAATCAAGGCTTTTTCAGCCCCCATCCTTGTTCAAGAGCACGTTTAAGATTGGCTGCTGACATTTTTACATCATAACGCAATAAATCGGAATCGGCGAACGAAGCAAGCGGGATTCATAGTCCACGGTAGTGGGCGGCAGAGCAATAGCCGGGAGCTCAAAAATTCCCTGTTTTTTCTGAATTTTTTTTGATTTAATCTGCGTTATACTTTATAGTGACACCATGAAACTTCAACATATTCTCAACATTACCCTGTGGATGGCAGCACCACTGGTTGCTGCTGTGGAAATTCCAGACGCACCAGCCCGTCTGGAACGCTCACACATTCCCCAGTCCGACTGGAACAGCTTCCACGCCCTGCTGACAGCCTGCAGGGATGGGGATACTGAACAGGTGCGCACGCTTCTGGCAAAAGGAGCAGACAAAGACATGGCCCTTTTCTGCGCCTGCGCATCTGCACGGAATTGCAAAGACTTAATCAAGGAGCTGCTGGCAGCCGGGGCAGATGTGAACGCCGCCCCGGTGGAATGCTGCACCCCACTGTATGCCGCCATCGGCAGCAAGCGACTGGGCGAATGCGAAGGGTGGGCAGCCCATGCTGCTTCCGTCACGCACTATGAAGGGCAGGCCGAGGTGGTCAGCATGCTGCTGGCTGCCGGGGCAGATCCGAATACATGTTCCTCCTTCGGTCGTATTCCCCCCATCATTGAGGCCGCCCGCACCGGCGACGCCGCCACAGTCGAACTGCTGCTCAATGCGGGTGCAGATATGAATGGACGGGAAAAAAGCGGCAACTGTGCCTTGCATTGGGCAGTCGCCCAGCACCATAACCACATTGTCGAATTGCTGCTGAATCGCGGGGCTCACCCAGCCATACCGTCCCTGGAGCATGATTATATTGACATGGCCGGGGTATACGATAACATGCCCGGCACCACGCCCCTGCACTGCGCTGCTCGTTTCGGAAATATCAGGGCGGCAGAACTGTTGCTCCAGCATGGAGCTGATATCAACGCCCAGGATGCGATGCAGGTTACCCCCCTCGTCTGTTCGGCAGAGGCCGCCTCTACCGAAATGCTGAAACTTCTCCACCAGCGTGGGGCTGCCATCACTTCCCCGAAAATAGCCAGCCGTCTCAATCTCCGGAGCAAATCCGCAGCGGATTACCTCCGGTATCTGGTGGAGCATCATTACTCCTTCGCAGATTCTGATATTTTCTCCAGGGCTTGTTTCCTGCACCGGGAAGACATCCTGCAAATCCTGAAGGATGCAGGGCAGAAGGTTCCCCCGGTCAGTAAGGGGGGACTGTCGGCACTTTCATCGCTGCTGGTGCATGCACCTGCAGATACCACACAGGAAGAAGTGCTGGCGCGCCTCCAGTTGCTGATTGACTGCGGCGCAGATGTGCCGACCATGGGCTACCTGCCTCTGAGTTTCTGCGTGGACTACGGCTACGACCGCGTGTTCTTCAGACTGGTGGAGCTGGGAGCGCCTCTGACCAGCCCCCAGCCTGAGCAGAAGCGGCTGCTGACAGCCCACTCCACCCAGCCTCGCTCAGCCGAGGGGCGTCAACGCATCATGCAGTGGCTGGAGGCGAATCATCCCGACCTGCTTGCTGCCGAAAAGGCCGAGTTTGAGCGCCGCGAAGCGGAAAGCGCCAGACGCCGCAAGGGAGAAGCCCTGCTGCAGGCTGTGCGCAGTGGCAAGCTGGATGCGGTGAAGGCCGCCTTGCAAAACGGGGCCGACATCCACTACTTCAGCGAATCCGGAGAAACCGCCCTTTCCCTGGCCTGTTTTTCCACACAGAACCGGCACCTCGTGAAGTTCCTGCTGGAGCAAGGCGCCAACCCCGATTTCACCCCGGGCAACAAGGGATGGCTGCCGCTGGTGCGCGGCACAGACGTGGAGCTTCTCCGCCTGCTGGTCAGCAGCGGTGCCAATATCAACTGCCGGAGTCCGCAGGGCAGCTACTGCCTGCACACCATGGCCCGCCGCAATTCTGCGCTCACCGCCTGTGCACTGGAACTGGGTGCCGACCCGACTCTGACCGATGCCAAGGGATGCACGGCTCTGATGATGGTCACGACCATCGACCCCACGATTCTGCTGCACCAGGCAGCTCCGCAGATGCTCCACCACCGGGACAACGACGGCAATACCGCCCTGCACTGCATTGCAGCCAAGGCACAGTACACCGACAAGCCGGATGCGGAAGACATCAGCCACTACCCGACCGTCGGTGCGAAAGCCAGACTCTGTACGAATATCGGAGCGACCCTTGATAAGGAGGCCATCGCCCATTACCTCATGAAAGCCGGTCTTTCTGCCGATGAGCCCAACAACGCGGGGCAGACACCGCTCATGATTGCCGCCGGGCGGGGAGATGCCCGGCTCGTTTCCGTCATGCTGCAGTGCGGGGCCAGAGCCGCCGTGGTGGATGCCGCTGGGAAATCCGCCCTCAGCTATGCCCAGATGAGTGGCAACCAAGTACTGGCAGACATGCTGCGCGCCCATGGAGCCCCCGCCGGCAAGGAAGAGGCTCTGCTGCAGGCCGCCGCCGCAGGCAGTACCCAGGAAGTACTGCGCCTGATTTCTGATGGTCTCAAAGTGGACAGCTCCGGCAAGCACCGCATCGGCCATGAAGCCGCTGTACTGGCTGCGCTGAACAGTCATGAGGAAACCCTGCAGGCTCTACTGCAGCAAGGGGTACTGATTGATTCCACCGGAGCCGATGGCCGACGCATGCTCAACAAGGCTGTTGAGCATAACAACGCCGATGCCGTGCGGCTGCTTGTCAGACTCGGCGCCGGGCTCAACACCTCGTCGCATCTGAAATGCGGATTCGGGATGAATTGCAACTACGGCACCGCTCTGGATGAAGCCGCCGGGCGCGGTAATCTCGCCATGGTGGAATTGCTGCACACACTTGGCGCCAGAGTGGATGCCTCGCATCACCGCGCCACCATGGCCTTTGCCGTTCAGGGCAACAGCCCGGATATTGTTAAAAAAGTAGCGGAATACGGGGGGAACATTGATATACGCATCGGCGCAGGCTCCCAGACCCCGCTCAACATGGCCATTCAGAGTGGCAAACATGAGCTCGTACGACTCTTGCTGCAACTCGGGGCTTCGGCTAACGGACTGGAGCAGGTATCGACCGGCGAGCCGCTCCGCATCGCCTCCCGCAACAACGACACAGCCATGGTCAGCATGCTGCTGCAAGGCGGTGCCAACGCCGACCACACAGATCGCTACGGTCAGAACCTGCTTCACTCTGTCGTTTGCGTTGCTTCGGCAGATATTGTGGATTTATTCATCCGGAACGGGGCCGATGTCAACCGCCAATGCCAGGTCAGCGGGAGACTCACCACACCCCTGATCAATGCCGTGCGCTATCGCAAGGCGGAAAGTCCGGAAATCATCCGGCTGCTGCTGGCTGCCGGGGCAAGAGCCGATGTGCGCGATGCCGCAGGCAAAACCGCGCTCGATTACGCCAGGGAGAAAGGCCACACTGCCACGGTTCAGCTTCTCGAAACAACGGACTAACAGAGGCGCACCTGCTCATGGCTTTATCGGAGTGCGGGATTGCGGTCCCGTACTCCGATGATTTCCCATTTCCAATGGGAATCGTCAACTAAGGGCTTTTTCATCACAAGCCCCCTCCCCGCCAACTCAGTCGAATGCATCTCAGGAATCAAGGTTTTTCCTCCAGTGCGGGGGCTGCAGCTGTATCCGCGTATTTGACGGAGGGAAGCGACACATGCCCCGCCTTCACGCTGATTTTCAAGCCCTGCCCTGCCTGGGCATCGGCAGGCAGAGCCTGGCCGACCAGCTTATCGCCCACCCAGACATAATACCCCTGGGGACGGTTACCCTCCAACCCGGGATGCCACACCACACGGAGAGACTCCGGCTTAGTACGCTTCTTCTTGTGGTTCATCTCAAAACAATATAACGGGCGGTCTCCCCAGCAGATGTTATCCTTAGTCACGGTCAGTGTGCCACTGCCGGCTTCATCCCCGAGGCTGATTTCCAACGCACTGATTCGCGGGAGGATGGGAAGCTCCACGCTATAGCCACCTTCACGGGCAAAGGCATCCTTCTGCACGACACGTGAGGCGCCCCCCTTGATAGTCCCCTTCTTGCCGGCAGCCTGCCAGGCTTCGGCAGAGGCGCGCTCCAGTCCCGCAGTGCGCCCGGGAATCCCCATGGCTTCGGCCAGGTTATTGGCAATCACCATGGAGCCCTGCTCATTCGGGTGCAGTCCATCGCGACCGGGCTTGTTGGACATGGAATCCGGCCAGCTGAAGGGCACCGGAAGGGAGAAATCCACCAGGCCCTTGTTCACATCCACAAACACCAGCTTCTTGCCATGAGCCTTGGCATACTTGCCCACCCAGCCCTTCAGAAGGGCGTTGTACATCCGCACCGTGAGGTGGCGCTCCGGCTCATTGTTATTGGCGTGGTTGCCCCAGCAAGGAACGGACATCACATAGAGAATATCCGACTCCTCCTTGAGGATATCTGCAGCGATGCGGCCCATGTTCCCCCAATCGGCACCAGGAGTCCAGCTGTAGTATTTACCCTTCACACTCACCTTGCCGCCCAGCAGGTTCTGCATCTTGGTGGCAAACTCCTGCGGGCTGTAACCGCGGTCGGAAAGCAGGTCATTCGTGCCCATCAGGCAGCACCAAGTGTCGCAGTTGAACGAAGCCGCGGCGGACTTGGTGGAGTGGCCGCCATAGTTCACACCCGACATACCGGAGTTGGAACCTGAAATGATGTTGTGCGTGCGACCGGATGACTGCGCCAGGTGCACATTCGGAAACGGCACGCCGGCATAGGAATCGCCCGCATCGCTGGTAGCGAGCTGGGCATAGCCCGGCGTATACCCGCTGCGGGGGCCCACAATCTGAGCTTCGATTCCGTTGTCCACCAGAATCTTGAATAGCTGCCAGCGCCAGGTCTGGTCGTTCACGCCGTGGGTAATGGAATCACCGCAGAACATCACGCGACCCAGAGACGCCTCCTTTGTGCGGGTGAAAACCTTGGTGTAGTCCTCCGGGGCTTTATAGCCATCCGTGTTCAGGCTGGAAGGAGACTTGATGCTGACGGACGTCACATAATTAGTATTCACCGCATAGGCATGCGTGGTATTGAAAGGCAGCTGCGTCTTGAGGCCATGAGCATTCAGCAACTGCGTGTCACCGCAGAAAAGTTGCAGTCCCTGCGAGGGTACCAATTTTACGCGTAACGTCACCTTCCCGTCCACAGAAAGTGATTTTAGCTTTTCATAGCTGACCACGCCGTTCTTTTCCCAAGGGCTTCCTGCCCAATAGCATGTCAGGTGCTTCGCGGTATCGGCGAGCCCGTAAACAAGCTTGCGGCCATCGGGCGCGCTGAGCTCCCAGGTGAGCATCGGTCCCTGCTTGTAGTCATTGGAGCCCAGATAACTCTCCAACGCAGCCACATCCAGCGAAAATTCCAGCTCGGTTTCAGCGGCAGATTCCACCGCAAAGCGCCCCGCTCCATCGTATATCACCTTGTTCTGCGCATCGCAGAAGGAATCCTTCAGCTTGGCGTAATCAGCTGCACCAGCCTGCAGCGCCACAAATAAGGAGGAAAGAAGCAGTTTCTTCATCATGTTTCGTTCTTATGGTTCGGGGTTAAAATAGTAGCCTACGCCGCGTTCAGTGCCTATACAGGCGGAAAAATTGCCAAGTTTCTGGCGCAGGCGCTTCACATGCGTGTCCAGCGCCCGGCTCTGGGTCGTATCGGCATAGCCAAAAAGGATTTTCTGCAACTCGTAGCGGTCCTGCACCTTGCCGGGGCGTTCCATCAAATAGGCCAGCAGCTTGAATTCGGCTGTGGTCAAATCCAGAGCCGTGCCCTCCAGCGTCGCTGCCAGAGTATTCTTATCCAGCACAAAAGCACCACAGCGCACCACCAGCTGCGACGCAGCGGCACTCGTCCGCGCCAGGACATTGCGCACGCGTAGCACCAGTTCCTTGGGGCTGAAAGGCTTGGTCACATAATCGTCTGCGCCCAGGCTCAGACCTTCCAGGCGGTCATCCAGCGCCCCGCGCGCCGTCAGAAAAATCACCGGAATGCTGCGCGTCATCTCATTTTCCTTCATGGCGCGGAAAACCTGCATACCATCCATGCCCGGAAGCATCACATCCAGTATCACTAAATCCGGACGCAGTTTCTGAATCTGCTCCCAGCCCTCGCCGCCATGGTGCACCAGGGTGCAGCCCCAGCCCTGGCGTTCCAGATTGAACGCCACCAGCTCGGCAATATCCACATCGTCCTCTACCACCAGCACCTGCATACCCTGCTACATTAACATTCTATACTCCGGCAAGTAAAGCTAATTCTTCATCATGAGCCCACCGGCAAGCAAACCACCCCCGACCACCAGGACCATGCCACCCACCAGGGTAAATATCAAACCAAGGCTGGGGCCGTCATCGCAGAGTCTGGCGTTCTCCGGGGCAGAAGGCAGGTACGCCACCTCCGCGGTGTGACCAATGGGGAAATTGTATTTTGTACTGCCCACATTGGATTCAAACTGGTGCAGCGTTCCCCCGGCATCGGCAAACTGGTAACTGGGATAATACACCCAATTGCCCTGCTTTTCCTTGTTTACCTCAATGCGAATACGCACGCCCGCGTGACTTCTTCTGTGGTGGCGGTCATGGTGGTGTTCCGTCTCGTGGAATTCCTTGCGCACGCTCACGACGGTTGCGGTGGTTCTGACAGCCTCGCGCTCAAAGCGGGCATCGCGACACTGCATCACAATCCCCAGCGTCAGGAACAACAAGGAGACAGCAGAAAACAGCGAACCAATTGCAATCATGGGCGCCCGCCCTGTGTTCATAGGTACTGGGTTACCCCACGAATCCGTGGCGGTGGGCAGACCGGCAAAGGCTGGCAACTGTGCAGCTGGCAAGGGCGCAGAAGGTGGGGTTGCCGCTACCTGACTCGCAATCATGGCGGCCACCCTGTCTACCTCCGGCACATCAATGAAACCCACCGGACTCGGTCCGCGGTGAATCCGCGGGCCCAGCTGCCAGCGCTGCTCATAGCCAAAGACAATATCCCCGTATCCGTCATCACTGCGCCGGATTTCCCTCACCGGGTCTGGCTGCAGCGGATACGCCACCACTCGTGCCCCGGACAGCATCCCGGGGTCAAGCACCACCACGCGTTTATCGGTCAGCAGGTACACCGTGCGCTCGCGACGCCGGCGGTGCAGCCAGGGCGAACAGAGCAAGGCAATGGCCACACCCCAGAACGGCAACGTAATCAGGAGCGCCAGCCACCACATGGCGCTCATCATGCACAGCGCATACGACAAGCTGCACGCCAGCACCACCCCGGGAATCACGCGGAAAAGCGTCTCCAGCACTCCCAGCTGAGTGCGCGGTCTGGCAATCAGCAGCACGCGTTCCTCCGGCAGCAGCGCCGCCCGGCAACGAGCATCTTCCTCCATCCTCAATTCTTCACTGATATCATTCATCGGAACCAAATAGCCTTTTTTCTCAGTCTACCATATATGCCCTGCCAGCTCCAGCCCAAAGTCAGAATGCAGAACGCAGAATAACCAATTAGCGCTACGCCTTCCGACTTTGCGAGAGGTAATGAATAAGTCAAAACCCGTTTGAGATTCATCTCAGGCGGGTTTCTCTACTCCGCGGCGCCGGGAGGCGACGCGCTCATATCCCATTCTGCATTCTGACTTCTGCATTCTGCATTCACCAGGGCTTGCTGCAACGATTTGTCCTTGTCTGCATGGTGCAATATGGTAGAATACCCGAAATTTTTCTCTTTCTATGGTTAAGGTCCTGCTGTTGACTCTTGTTCTGGCGTTTGTATCATCACTGCACTGTTCTGCAGCAGACTCACCGGTTTACCCGCGCCCCCAACGCATGGAGCTTAGTTCCGAAATGACTACCGTCAAGGAAGTGAGCGTCCGTAAGCGTGGAACGAAATCGCGCAGCGGGCTGTGGAGCAAACTCCCGGATGTGAAGGAAGGCTACGCTATCTCGATTACCGACAACAAGCTCACCGTTTATGCCAATGATGACACGGGGATATTTTATGCCAAGCAGACAATCAGCCAGCTACTGCGCGGTGCAGAGGGCTCCCGGAACGCCCACAAGGACCCCTTCCCCTCTGATTCGCTGGAAGAAGTAGCCAAAAAGGGAAAATTGCCCATTGGCACCGTGATTGACTGGCCGGATTTACCCTACCGCGGGGTGGTGGAGGGCTACTACGGCATTCCATGGAGCACGAAGGCAAGACTGGCACAGCTGGAATTCTACGGTAGGAACAAACTCAACACCTACATTTACGCCCCCAAGGATGATCCTTACCACCACGGTTCCGGATGCTACGAGCTTTACCCGGAAGACAAAGCCGCTGAGCTGAAAAAAGTGGTGGCGCATGCCCGCAGGAACCATGTACGCTTCTTCTGGGCTATTCACCCTGCCAACACCATCGACTGGTACAACCAGGACGGCAGACCTCACATGGACAGTCTCTGCGCCAAGCTGCAGCAGCTCTATGAACTCGGGGTTCGTGATTTCGGTGTATTCGTGGATGACTCGAATGGTGAAATCGGCAAGCCTGCCCGCCAGATTCAGCTCTGCAACTACATCCAGCAGAACTTCATACGCAAACATCCGGACGCCAACCAGGAGCTCATCATGTGCCCCACGGGCTACAACCGCGGCTGGACCAATGAGGGAGTGCTCACCGAAATGGGCAACGGGCTCCCGAAAGATATTTTCATGATGTGGACGGGTAACACCGTGGTACACGACATCAAGCTGGACGGCCAGAAATGGGTGAACCGTTTTCTCAAATCCCCCACTTTTGTATGGTGGAACTGGCCGTGCAATGACTTCCGTCGCGACCGCCTTTCCATGGGGCGAACCTACGGGCTGGGCACAGAGGAGGAAATGAAGAAGCAGATGAGCGGATTTGTTGCCAACCCCATGGAACACGCCGAGGCTAACAAGGTGGGGCTCTTCGGCGTGGCGGACTACACCTGGAATATCTCGCACTTCGATTCCCACAGCACCTGGCGCGCAGGCATTGCTCGCCTGTACCCGGAATACAAGGAAGAAATGCAGCTGTTCTGCGACCACAACAGCTACTTGCTGCCCAACGTGCATGAATACTACCGCGAAGAATCTGCCACTCTGGCACCGCGGCTCAAATCCCTGCGCCAGCAGGCAGAACAAGGCTCTACCTCGGAAGAAGCTCTGCAAGCCATCCGCAAAGTATTCAAGGATATCCGCAAGGCTGGTAAGAAACTGCGCAAGGCCCAGGGCTCTGCCGCAACGCTGGCAAAGGAAATCCAGCCCTGGTTCAAGCAATTTGAACTGCTGGGGGATGTGGGCGACCGCCTGCTGGATTCCTGCTCAGCCAAGGAGAAAAAGCCCCTGTTCGCCTTCCTGAAAGCCACCAATACTCTGGCGGAAATGAAGAAGACCACGCGTCCGCAGTGGAATGGCAGCGGAGTGACCACGGTTCAGGGCGTGACGGTGGGAACGGAGCACCTCATGCCGCTGATTGAGGCACTTCTCCGCCGGCAGAACCAGGCACTCTACAAGAATATCGCCAAAAATAAGACGGGCAGTAAGAAAACATCAGTCATACCCTCCGCCACCAGCGGCATCCGCGGAGTGAAGCTCACCGTGAACGACACGGAGAGAGAAATCAGCATCAACCGTATCATGGAATTCCATAATCTGCCCAGCGGTGCAAGCATCGAACTGAACGTCCCCGCAGGTGCACCAGCGCAGGAAGCCATCGTTGACCTGGAAAACGAAGGCATCAGCACCTGGGGACGCGTGGAACTGCAGGCCACCAATGGAAAGAAAAGACAGCCAAAGGCAGAGCAACGTGGCACGGCTTTGCACCTCGGCGGCGACGCGATGAAAGGCGGTGTGCGCAAACTGGTGCTCACCAACACCTCCCGCTCGCCCCAGCAAGTTAAGATAAAGGATTTCAAGCTGCTTCTACCTCCTCCGGGCGAGTGGCTGGATGCCCGCTGGCTGACGGATGCCGACCTGTCCACCTCCGTCGATTGCAGCCACAGCGAGCTCCGTTTCAATCTGGGCGTCCCCTCCACATCGACAAAACAGGTGATCCTCGTGGGAACAGCCGAGGCTGAAATCTCCCCCGGAAAAGCAGAAAAACGCTCCGGCGGTGTGCTTTACCACAGCCTGCCCAAGGGTACCCGCACCATCGAAATCTCTGTTAAGAAAGAAGCCGGAGCACGACTCAACGAAATCATCTTCCGCTGACAGCTTCATTCACTCTTTGCACGCCATCGCCAACGCAGCCGCAACAAAATGCCAGCCGTGAGCGTCTATTTATTAGAAAATCTGCATTTTCTGCAATTTTTTGTTGCGGATTGAAGCCAGGAAGTATTATCATAGGCAGAAGGAGATAGAGAATGAAATTCTTGACAAAGAAAAACGCAGCACTTGTTCTGCAATTGCTCACGGTAGCCGGTATTCTTATCGGCATGGGTGCCGGGTTTTGCCTGCTTTGGGAAATAACGGATATCTATATGTTGAATGGCGTTTTGTATACCATGCAGCCGGAGGAACAAATACGGGTACTACGTGAGGCGTTTGATGAATTGAGAGATGATGGTATAGAGTACGGCCTGGTTGCCGCAGCGGCCCTGGCTGTATCTGCAATTTCAAGTATGGCATCTTTCATTCTGACTTGCCTCATTAAAACTTCGCCACAGCAGACCACAAAGGAGATTTAATCACGCATGCCCTCCATACCCGGAATCCTTGCCACCACAGCCCTCTGCCTTGCGGCGGCGGGGCTGAGTTGCTGCAGCTCTTCACCCATGATTGAGCTTTCCAGCAGTATAGCTTCCCAAGCCTGCGAAAACACGAAGCGAGAACTACCTTGTCCACCATGGGATGAAATGTACGAAATCCAAGGAGTTTACAGCTTTGATTTTGTCACGCCTGACGATGAGCTGGACCATGGAACCCCGGATGTTCTGGTTCTGACCCCACAAGCGCATGGGGAACACCTATACGGCGTCACAATTTTCCATATTTTCCAAGGGCATAATCTTGATGACCCGGAAATGACCTGCCATCTCAACTGCGAACTTAAAAATGGTGTTGTCACAGTTCCTGAACGGCCAGCCGACAATGTAATCGGTAAAAAAGGCCCCTATAGCATATCATTCAAAAGAGATGATCAGAATCACATTATTGGTCTTATTGTAAAGGAGACAAACGCTTCAGAGGAAGAAACACACTACCGAAAAAATATAGGGCATCAGGATTTCAAATAAGGCTCTGTTCTTCAAAATGGAGGATACCTTTGTTGATTCATTCTCAACAATCAGTCAACATCCGACCGTGTATTATGACCTTTTATCGGACATTGATTGAGGCTTTTTCTATCGTTTATCCTCCATTTGGTAGAACAGAGCCTATAATTAGACGTACATTCCTGAAGTCTGGTCAAGTATGCACCATGTTAGGATACGCCTAAAAAGATTTATAACTTATACGTACATAAGCATTTCCTACAAAATACAGTTACAAGTTTCTAGAATAGTGCAAACTTTATACCGCTGCGGAAGGGTTATGAATTTATAAATAAAACTTCTATGAAAGTATACCTATCAAAAAAAACAACACTCTATGCAGTAAGCACAATATACGCTTGTCTATTCGGATTGGAAGTTTTTCTTTTACAGTCGGAAAAACTATTTCTTATAGGCCTTTTATTTCTTCCCGCATTTGTAATGACAATCCCTTTAATATTAGTTAATACCTTCTCTCCAAAGAATATACATGTCGCAAAACTAATACAGGTTCTTAATCCTGCTATCGCGTGTGTTCTATTCTTCTTCATATTAACAATTATTCGTTTTTACTATTCTCATGCAATTGGTCGCTTTCCTTACACCGAATCACTACTTACTGTTCTCTCTTTTGTTTTCTATTTTACATTAGATATTAGCATTAAACTATCCTTCCATATACTATGCAAAATATACGAAAAAATTATATGAATTTCTAATAAGTTTTCTTTATTGCTATAAAAATATGACTCTGTCCTACCTAAGAGAGGATGTCTTTGTTGACTCATTATCAACCTTCCTCAGTCACGTGATGCGTCATCACAACCTTATATCGGACATTGATTGATGCTTTCTCTATCATTTATCCCCCATTTAGTAGGACAGAGCCTCAAATAATTCATATTATCAGTTTTTCAATGTCCATGTCCTCCACCCCCCGAATCCTTGCCACCACAGCCCTTTGCCTTGCGGCGGGGGCGGGCACGTTAACTGCGGCAGAATGGAAAAACCATTATCCGCAAGAAGCAGTTGTTATTCAAGGCATCTCCTCGCAAATAACCGCCGATTCAGATGAATCGAGTGTGCTTTATTCTTATTTTGCAGCCGATAGTAAAATAGCGTACATAGAAGAAAGTTTTTCGACAAGTATGGTAGCCGTATGCATCAGATACCTTTTTGATGAGTCTGGCGATTTCGTTGCCGCTGCCTGCCGGATATCCACACAGAGCGTCTTTTCTGATGATTGGACACATAGCCAAATGATTCTAGTTCGAGGTCAACATCTTAAAGTTGAACGATGCGGGATAAGTGAAGCGATAGATGAACGCGCCAGGCATATCATGAAACGTTGCCTGGCTGATTGGAAACAACAGAGCAAGAAAATAAGAAAATGACCAAGTTCCAATTCCCCAGAATCCTTGCCTCCACAGCCCTGTCCCTCGCGGCGGTGGG
>JAEIGA010005358.1_pt1 | contig 19643 bp, 34 predicted proteins | sample 9270691 | NCBI WGS metagenome assembly JAEIGA01 (sample SAMN17057246, study PRJNA624740) | gut metagenome | biome: biome; isolation source: fecal sample | host: Bos grunniens | place: China: Xizang | collected 2019 | reverse complement strand
CCATTCTCCGCCCTCCTTGATCCACACAAAAAAGCCGCATCGAATTGATAACGGCTTCTTCGGGAGGAATCTTATTCATGTCCTTCATTTTTGACAATACAACAATATCATGTTTTTTTGTCCTGTGAGTGTGGTATTTTATTTTTTTCTATTCTTCCCACCATCTTTTAAGGATCCCTTGTTTTTTCATCTTTTGCATTCTGTATTGTATAACACCATACGTTTTCCCGGTCTTTTTGCATATATCTTTTAAAGGAAAATTATTTCTGTAATAATATTTTATTTTCTTATCTAATTCATCCATGTAGTTTCCTTTCTAAAGTGCGGTTTAGCTATTTAATTGTTGAAATTAAAACTTTCCGTACCATCTTGATTTCGTGTAACCATCACTTTTATATTTGAATTATTATTCACATATACTTCAACCAATTTTAAACAAGCTTCTGCCACACTTTTAGATACTTCTAATTTTGCATTTACTTCAACTGTTATTTCACTTGCTTTCATATCTTCCCTTTCTAAAAATCAGTTTTGCTTTTTAACTGTTCTTTTATTAACCTTGTGCAAGCAATTTGAATATGTCCAAGATAAGTGTTCATGTATATTGCCCATCGTTTCCCATTTCTCATTGATGATTGTTCAAGGTTTTTTATTTGTTCTTTTTGAATTTCTTTAGCTTTTTTCATTACATCATCAATAGCCTTGTTGTATGATTCCTTTCTTATTAAGCATTCATCAGCACTAGGAATACAAATACAGTTTTCATTCATGGAACATTTTCTACATTCTACTGTCATCATGTTTACTCTCCTAAACTTTACTTTACCAAATCAACAAATCTTCCTTCATGATTTCTTCTTTCGAAATCCCATTGATCCATTTTTTATTGCTGCTATAAAATGCGCCTGCAATGTATAATAAAATTAGAATCATAAGAAAAGCCGTTATTATTTTTTTCAATTGCATATTAATCACCATTATCAAACAACGAAACCGCAACAATGCTAATTATAAAAACTATTGATATCCCTAGCACTTGAAATTTATCTAATTGCATTTGTTCTCCTTTTCAATACATCTTGTATTTCTTCAATTGTCTTTCGGTTCTCCAAATCACGAAGCCATAATTCCTCGAATAAAATATCCGAATCAAGTTGTTTAACAACAATCTTTTTTTCTTCTTCATCCATCGCGGCAATAATTTCAATTAATTTTTCCATCTTTGCTCCTTCCTTATCTGCTGACATATTGCATTTCAATTCCTAACATCACAAGATCGCCATACGAAAAACATCTTTTGATTTTTGGACATTTCATGCTTTGTGCTAATACAACATGTTTATATATTTTTAATACTTTCCAACGATTTTCGTTAAATTCATCGAATTTTAATTTGCTTCTATCGTTTTCAATTTTTGTTTTGATAATATCGCCCGGTTTTACATTTTTGAATTTCATGCCTTGCCCTCCATTACATCTTTTTTATATTTCGCATATTCTATTACAATCGCATGTTGCAACGCTTCTTCAACGCTTGTTTTATGCTTCTTGCAATAACTGTTGACATAATCGCGAAAATCTGCATTGTTATTGTAAAATTCTTTCATTCTCTTTTTCTCTCTTTCTAATATTTCTATCTAAAACAAAATAGAATTTTCTGCGGCTATCATAATAACGATCTCTTTCGCATGGTATATTCATCTTTGCTTTTAAATATTTGAAAGTTATATTTTCATGTGTAACCGCAAACAAGATATATTCATATAGTTCCGGATCTGCTTCTTTTGCTGCCTTTTCTATTAGTGTACATTTGCTTGAAAACTCTGCGCATTCAATGGCGATGCTTTCCGTTGGATTGGAAGGAATGCCGGAAGAAGGCATTCCCGAATATTGCATTCCTTTCAATGGATTTCGTATTTCTTTTATTTTCTCTTTCCATTCCTCATATTGAAGGCAAAAATAATATAATTCTCGGAATCTATAAATGCTTATATTGTATTTGCTTTTGTTTAATGTTCTAACATTTGCCATATATGTTCTACCTTTCTATTGGCTGCATATATTTTTTATTCGTTCTTCTGCGGCTTGCTTTTGTTTTAAAAACTCTGTATTATTTTGCAATGAAGATTTTTCTTTGTATGTTTCTCCGAGAAGTTCTTTTTCAAGTTCTTCAATGTTATAATCTTGTTGCATCATTCCCGAAGAAAAACTTTTTTTATTCATCCAACTAGGAATTTTTTCTTTGCTCGCTTGTTGATTTAATGGAAATATGCCTTGCCAACCATTGAGAATTGATTGATTGATAATTTCTATTTGTGTATTGATATCCGGTGCTAGTTTATTCAATTTTGTAATTAATAATTGAATTGCTCTTTCTGTCATTGGCTTTTTGATTTTGTCGCGAAATTCTAAGAATGAAAGGATTGCATTATTCAAATCATCATCTGAAACATATTTTGCAGGAATATGTTTCTTAGATTTCTTTTTTTTCTTTTTCTTATCTTCCTCTTTCTCTTCCTCTTCCTCTTCCTCTGTGGCGTTACCTTCCGTTACTGTAACGTTACATTGTAAAGCTAATTTTTGATTTTCACGATGTTTGGCAACGCGAAGCCTTGTTTGTTCTCTTATCTTTTCCATTCCATCAATATTTTGATGTTTTTCCCAATTTGGAATTGTATACACTTCCATTCCGGAACTGTTTTCAATAATTTCAATCATTCCAAATGCTTCAAATGTTGATAATGCAAGCCGTATTGTAGGCAATGGGCGGCGGAATATCGTTGAAAGCATTTCATCGGTATAGGCGATTTTATTACCCATAACGAAAACGCCGCAATTGTTTTCCTTTCCTGCCATACATAACAACTTAAACCAAATAACAAGAATAGTATCCGCATCCGGCATTTGTTCGATTAATAGAATTTTTTCATCGGAAAATATATTTGTTGCAATCTTGATCCATTTGATATCTGCATGTGTTTTTCTTGTCATGTTATGAACCGCCTTTCATTCGTTGTCTTGCAGGATATAAAGCATAGAAAATACTTTTTGCGCGGCTTTCCTGTTGTTTAACGTATTTTCGAAGCATCATTTTTTCTTGCTCCGTTGGATTGTCCGGATATAACCAATAACCGGAACCATCGTTGTTTGAAATAATGATTTGATTTCTTCTTGCTTCTTCGATCAATCCACGAATAACACGATCATTCATGCCTGTTTTCATGCAAAGATCTTTTCTTGATATAGCATTTTCAAATCCATAAGGAATAAATTCAATTATATTCATCGTTGTTTTCCTCCGTTTCCGGCAACGGCATATATTGCCCGGTTTCCCATTTATAACGTTCCATTTCTTTTAAACATTCTTCAAAAGTCATTTGGTTATCGCATTCATAATCAAAATCGAACATTTAAAATTTAATCCTTTCCAATTTGCGCCGTTTTTCTTCATCTGTTGTTTTGGAATAAATGCGCGTTGTTTCAAGTGAACTATGCCCCAATATATCCGCCAATTCTGCAATGCTGCCGTTGTATTCTTCCAAAAACATTTTCGCGAACAAATGGCGGAAGGAATGCGCATGCACTTTGTTTTTATTTACTTTGGCAACGCCTGCGATCCTTTGCATGCGCCGCCAAATCGTTGATTTTGCTATCATTTTTCCTTTGGTTTTACAAAAGAATATAATGCCCGATTTTATGCCCTTATCCCTGCAATATTGGCGGATTTCCCTTGCTAAATCCTGCCGAAGAATGATTGAACGTTCTTTTCCTTTATTGCGTACCGGAATATAATTTGTTTTCACGTTTTCAACTGTAAAAATTGATAATTCTTCAATTCTTATTCCTGTCATTGCAAGGATCTTCATAATCAAATAGGTATCATCTTGATTCAATCGCTTTGCAAATCTTAAAAGCCTTTTGAAATCGGTTAATGATAAAACTTCGCTATTCGATGCAACTTGTTGTTTTTTTAACTGTTTCACCTTGCAATCATTAATTCCGCACCAATACAAAAATTTGTTGATTGTAACAATGTAATTATTGATTGTATTCGTGCGAAACTTTTTTTCCTCTAAAAGATATTTTTTAAAATCAATAATCAACATCTTATCCACATTTGCAGCATCCGGAATCCAATCAATGAACGCTTCGATATTATGCCTATATTTCTTTATTGTGTTATCTGCATTTTCTGCTTCTGATTGTTCAATCAAAAAATCCTGCAAACGTTCTTTCAATTCGTCTTTATTCATTTTCCTAATCCTTGTTTATGTATTGCCAAGATGAAGGCGGTTTTGTAAGTCCTGTTGCATCCTCTAAAGAAATAGGCATTTCATATTCGAAAACCGAATTTTCTTTGATGCGCCATCCACATATTGTTTTCCCATCTGCGCGAAAAATTATTTGTTTTAATGTCATACAACTTCCTTCAAGAAGATCTTCCATGCGAATGGTTGAAAATGTTTCATGTACATCGAACTTTCCAAGAACCATTTTTTCTTCTGAAACATACACAAGAACCCGGAACGGATAAAACATATTAGCGGGTTTGTTTGGTTTTACAATTAATGTTTTCTTTCCGCTTTTCATCAGTTCCCAAAATTCTTTGCTAGTAGTTAGAATTATTTCTTTCATTTTTCCTCCTATTTCGATGCAACGAATGTATAATATTATATTGCATCGTTCTTACACCTTTCGAAGCCTTGTCTTTACTGCGTTTGTCGGTCTTTTTTTACGCCGAATACTTTTTGCAAAAAACAAGGCGTTTTTTCTGTTGTTTCAAAAATATCTTCGAAGCAAATTAGATCTTTTCTATCTGTCCAAAATGGTCGAATACCATCTGTATTTTGTGCAACTAATTGAACAAGTATTTGCCCGGAAATGTTTTTACCTAGAACAACGGCTTTTACATATACAAATTCTTTCATGCTTCCTCCTATTTCAATTCGTTTTTCATTACTCCAATGATGTTAAAAAGCAAATTATGTTCGTAAGCTGCCTTTTCTTCTTCATCAAATACGCCATAATCCGAAAGCGTTTGAATTGCATCAAAACATTTGATATTTGCTTTGAAAAAATCTTCAATTATTAAATCCATTTTGTTTTTCTCCTATGTTTATAAATCCATATATAATTTGCTAAAATAACCAACCGCCATACATGAAAGGCATATAATCAAAACATCCATTTTTATTCCTCCTGTGCATCTGCATTGAAATCTATATTCTTTAAATTCTCATTTTCAATTCCTAGAATTATTTGCATATCAAGCGGGCAATGTTTCTCATTTAACATTTTATTTTTTAATATTTTGAATCGTGTTTCTGTGTCTTTTAAATATGCAAATTCTGATACTGTGATTGTTACTGTTTCAACAAAATTAGATATTATCGACATTTTTATTTCTCCTATTTTTCAACAACTCTGCTCGCCCACATATCGGAAGAATGCAGGATCATTAAAAGCGGCGTTTCTCTGCCTTTAAAGTTTTTCAATTCTCCGTATAATCCGTTATGATACAAAATTGCATATTGTTCTTCTTCCGTTAAATCAATGAATTTTGAAATAATTGCAATGCTGCGAACCTCATGCGGAACATATAACAATTCTCTATTGGTTTTATATGCGCCATGTTCCGGATCTTCGTTTTTTATATAAATTGGTTTACCAAATTGCCCGGTTTTGCCGATATCATGCAGCAATGCAGATAGAGTGATTGCGTTGATAAAATCAAAGGTAATTTCATCTTCTCTTTCGCTATAATAGGCTAGTGCAATTTGCATTGATGCTTGAAATACATTCAAAGAATGTTTTGCAAGTCCTCCCGGCTCCGCCATGTGATATTTGCTTGAACATGGCGCATCGAAAAATCCTTCGTTTTCCATCCATTCAATTAAATTTTCAATTCCTTTTCTTTCTGTTGATAATAAAAGTTGCTTAATTCTCTTTCTTGTTTCCATTTCTCATTTGCCCTTTCTACTGATTAAAGATAATAAAATTAGTGTTGCGCATATAATCAAAGTTATTTGAACGCCTGTTGTCATGTTCCTTTGCTCCTTTCATACGATTTCAATAATTTTTCCGCTTCCTTTTGAATATTTTTCATCCGGCGCGCGGTTTCTTCTTTCGTAATTTCCGGAAAATATATTCGAATCAAATAATCATTCGTTTTTATTTCTTTCATTACGCTTTCCTTTCTAAAAATTACTATTTTTATAATAATGTTTTTTGTTACCGCCTAAAGCGGTTTTGAAATCAAAAAAAATTAGAACTTTATTTGTTCGTATGTAACACAATACAAATCACAAATAGGATCAATTTGTTCAGCTTTTGGAAATGTTCGCGATTTTTCCCAACTACATAAGGTTTTTTGAGTTACATTTAATTTTTTTGCAGCTTCTTTTTGTGATAGTCCTGCATTTACTCTAGCTGCTTTTAATGACATTTTAAGCATGAAATTCTCCTTTCTTATCTACCGCTCTAAGCGGTTCTAAAGACAAAATACTATATCAGAATAATTATGTCAATACTAAAAGCGAATTATTTTTCTATTTTAATTTACTTTTAAGCGGTTTTGTTGTAGTATTCTTTTATAAACTGAAAGGATGTGAATATATGAGTAATATTGGAAATAAGAAAACAATGTCCGAAAATCTTTCATACTATATTGAATTATCCGGCAAAACACAAAAAGAATTGTCGGAGACTTTTGGAATTGCTTATTCTACTTTTAATGATTGGGTAAATGGAAAGAAGTATCCGCGTATTGATAAAATTGAAATGATGGCACAATATTTTGGAATTTTGAAATCTGATTTGATCGAAGATAAAAGTATGAAGGAAAAGCCGGATGAAATGGCGGTTCTTGCAGCTAGTATTTTAAGGGATCCGGAATTGTTGGAAATGATAAAGAAGTATAGAAAGCTAACGGACAAAAATAAAATTGCCGTTCTCCAAATGATCGAAAATCTTTCAGAATAACGGCAATATCATCTTTAGTGTATGAACATGTTTTCAATAAATGTAATTAGAAATTTGATTGCGTAATCGTCTATTTGATTAATCAGATAAATTAATTTTTCTTTGTTTGACATAGTGCGCCGCCTTTCTTATTTACGAGAACTAATGTTCGTGTGTATACACTAATATTATCACAAAAATTATTATATATTAACAAAATGAAAATTCAAACAAGTTGATTATCACGTTTTTTCGACAAAATATGAATTTTATATAAAAATAGGGGAAATTATATGTATACAAATAAAATTGAATTATTATCAGTTGATGAAATTTTTGCATATTTAAGAAAATCTCGTTCCGATGATCCTGCACTTACTGTTGAAGAAGTGCTAGAAAAACACGAAGCGCGCCTTCAAGAATGGGCGATTGCTAATTTTGGGGCGAAAATTCCCGAAGAAAATATTTTGCGTGAAATTGTTTCCGGTGAAACTATTGATGATCGCCCGGAAATGTTGAAGCTATTATCAATGATAGAATCGCCAAAAGTGCAAGCAATTTTAATAGTTGAACCACAACGACTTTCGCGCGGTGATTTAGAAGATGCCGGGCGTATAATAAAACTATTTAGGTATAGTAACACCCTAATTTGTACGCCTGTCAAAATCTATGATTTACGCGATGAATATGATCGCGATAATTTTGAACGAGAATTGAAGCGCGGAAATGAATTTCTTGAATATCAGAAAAAAATCATGCTTCGCGGGCGTGAACAATCTGTTAAACAAGGTAATTTTATCGGTTCTATTGCGCCGTATGGATATGAAAAAACAGTTGTAATGGAAGGAAAGCGCAAATGCCATACATTGAAAATCGTTGAAGAACAAGCGGAAGTTGTTCGCATGGTATTTGATATGTATGTCATTCAAAACATGGGGCGCGTAAACATTGCAAAGTATTTAAATAATTTGAATATAAAAGCACCAAAAGGCGGATTGTGGAAGCAAGATGCAATCAAAGACATGCTTGAAAATGAGCATTATATAGGAAAAGTTCGTTGGAATTGGCGCAAGACTGTAAAAGTTGTTGAAGATGGCGAAGTTCGCGCAAAACGCCCAAAAACAGAAATTGGAGAATATATGGTTTACGATGGCAAGCAAGATCCGATCATTTCAGAAGAACTGTTTTATGCTGCGCGTGCTAAACAAGGGCGCAACCATCGCGCAAAACCAAAAACAAAAGTTCGGAATCCGCTTGCAGGATTGGTTTATTGCCAATGTGGGCGCGCAATGTCACTTCGCACATATAAAAACAAGGATGGCAGCGAACGTTGTGCGCCGCGCTTAATCTGCGACAATCAATCATATTGCAAAACTTCTTCTTGCTTATATGATGAAATTATTGATCGCGTTTGCGATGTTTTGGAAACATGTATTGAAGATTTTGAAATTCGAATCAAAAATAATGATGATGATTCAATAAAGCATCATGCAACACTAATCAAACGCTTAAAAACGAAGCAAGAAGAACTTCGCAAAAAAGAACTAAGTCAATGGGAAAAATATACAGAAGAAAACATGCCAAAAGAAATTTTCGATGCGCTTAATGCTAAAGTATTGAAGGAAAAAGAAGAAATTGAACAAGCATTATGCAAAGCTGCGGAATCTATTCCGGAACGTGTTGATTATGAAGAAAAGTTTTATCGTTTTAAAGATGCTCTTGAAGCGTTGAAGGATCCGGAAGTTCCTGCAATTCAAAAGAATAACTTTTTAAAAGCGTGTATTGATCGGATTGATTATAAACGTGAAAAAGCGGAACGCCTTAAAAGAACAACAAGTTCCAAACGTAAACCAACCTTTGATTCTCCCGGCGGCAAATGGTCTAATCCTCCAATTGAATTGGATATCAAATTGCGTATTTAATTCTTGCGCCCTTGACTTCCATCATAAGGGCGCAAGTTCATACGTACACCAATGATGGAAGTGATGAAAAACATTGATATAATGCGCTTTTGCAATAAAAAAAGGAAGGCTTCGCGCCTTCCTTTTAAACTTTCTCCGTATATTTTAAACGGATCCAACCCGCACCGGATTTTAATTTTCCCCATCCGTTCATTTCTTCTACGATTGTAAATACTTCGCCTTTCTTGATATCAGTTTTAATTTTATATTTTAATCCTGCGCCAATGCGAACATTTAAAGCGGAAGCCGTAACGCGTACCAAGTAGGGAACGGAAGAAGATTGTTGAATTTCTTCTTTTTCTGTCTTTTCTTCTGTTATTACTTCCTTGTATGCAATATTGAAATGCTCCAAAATTGCTTTTGCATAAGCAACGCCGAATTTCTTTTGTTCTTCTACTGTATCGCCAATTTTATAATCATTGGCATTATCAAGGAAGAATGATTCGAATAAAACGGCATCCATTTTCGTATTTTTAACAAAATATAAGCGCATGCCGCCTTTAATTCCTCTACTATTCTGTCCAAGTGCTTTAATATGCTTTTCGGCAAGTTTTGCAACGTTTACCGCATTTGCATTTTTAAGATTGCAAAATGCTTCGAATCCATCGCCGCCGCCTGCGTTTGCATGGAAAGAAACCGCCAAATCACAATTTGAATTATTCGCTTCTTTTACTTCTTCTTGAACCGGATCATTTTCATCAATAACCCTTGAACAAATAACTTCGATATTATGTTTTTCAAGAACTTCTTTGCATGCAAGCAATGTTTGCAAATTGATATCCTTTTCTTTTAAACCATTAGCAACCGCGCCCGGATTGCTGCCGCCATGTCCTGCGCTTAAAAATACCTTTTTCATTGTTAAAACCTCCGTATTTTCTCCAATGATCGGATCATATTTTGTCAAATCATATTTGCGGATAATATTCATTATTTTTTCAACATAATCATCATCGCTCGCGAAATTATCTGCCTTGATATTTTCAATATAAATTCGCGGACTTGTAACGCCTTTTAGATTTGCATAGTTTGCAATATTAATAAATTGAAAATAACCATGAATGCCATCTTCCATGTTGGCAAACTTAAACCAATTATCAATAATTTTTTCGTTATGATCGCCGCGATCTTCTTCACTTTTATCAATAAATGTTCCGTTGCTAATTGGAACGCGATTCGGGCGATATTTTAAACCATGATAATTATGTCCGAATGTTGCTTTGTAACTTGTTCCGAATGAAGATTCTAGAATTGCTTGTGCAATAATCGGACTGTGTACGCAAATGTTGTATTTGGAAGCATATTTCGCAACGTATGCCGCTATTTGTTCGATGAATTGTGAATTGCTCATGCTTTAATCCTCTTTTGTCAATTCTGCATCGTTTTCAAGGCGATCTTTTATGTTAGTAAGAAGATTAACAATCCATTTCGGCATGATTTCCGGATTTGTAGCATATAAGTTTTCGCAAACGCTAATTGATTCATTTAAAACGATATAGAAACAAATAATCATCGCAAAAGGCATCGGAAACGGAAGTGTTATGCTCATATAGGAAAGTACATGCGGAATAAATAGATCAAGGAAGAATCCGAATGACATACCCACAAGCAACGCTAATTTCTTGAAAAATCCTTTTCGGCATTTTTCGGAACTCCAAACTTCATTGTCACTTGCTTTTACTCTAATTAAAGCGGTTACTAGATCGAAAACAATTGCAGCACCAACCAAAAGAATTAAAATGCCGTATTGCTGAAAGAATGTTGTTATTAAACCCATGATTGCAGATAATAACCATTTGATTTTTTCCATTTTTTCTCCTCCTAATAAAAAAGGATTGCACAACGGCAATCCTTTTCAATGAATATTTTTATTAAATTTCTTTCCAAAGTGTTTCCGTTCCTGCCGCGCCCGGCTCCCAAACGTTGCCATCAACTAAAGATTCCCATGTTTTGCCGTTATGCGTTACTTTATCGCCCTTCATGTATGCATTTGTTGAATCCGGTTGAACCCATTCCGGAATAACATCATCAATCGGAATTAATACTTCCGCAAATAGTGAAGTCGCATCAATTGGATTCCATGCATCCTGTTTTTGATGTGTTTGCAATACCTTATATAAAACATCTTTGTAATTTACACGCATTCCGATTTCTAGTGAATCGCCTGCTTCAAAATCCGTTTCCCAATCCGGATATAATGATTTTGTTTCAAGTGCTTCTTCATCTGTGTTTGAATTGCAATTGATCTTTGCTTGCTTATGTATATCTTTTAATCTTTCAATTGCTTTTTCTGTGATATATCCCATTTTATTCACCTCCAAGCGCATCATTTATCATTTGAACATCGTTTTCAAGTGTTGAAACTCTTTCTTCAATGGTTGGCGTTGGTTCGGGATCCTGTAATGTACTTTTGAAGATTGCCATAAATGTTTTATTTCCTTCAATTTCGCCGGAAGTAGGGATTGAAGGATTCCATTCAATAAATTCATAATCTTCGCTTGCAATTGGCGTTGGAATCGCTAAATCTTCATAGTTTTCCACTTCCTGCAATGTATCGCCTTCCAATGATCCGCCGCCGTTTGTATTAAATGTTACTTTTGGCAATGGTTTAACATATATACTCCCATCATTACTGAATTGAAAACCGCCTTCAACTTCTCTGTAAATGGTTTTAAATTCTGAATAATCGCCTTTGAATGCATAAGGATTTCCGATTCGTGTTAAAATAAAACCTTTTTCTTTTGGCGGAAGATCTCCAACAACTTCAACAACATTTTTATTAATATTGCGGAAGGCAACGGAATAATTTTCTTGATCTCCGATATAGTTTAAATTAAGCATTTTTGCTCCTTTCTTTTGTTGATTTTAAGCAGCATTAATTGTTTTTTATTGTATTGTTACTTCGCTAAAGGTTAGTTTAAAACGTTATTTGTAAACTATAAATATACCACTGTCTATACTATCTGAATTTGAATATATAGTTTCATTTACTTCTGTTGAAACAGTTTCAAATTTTGTATAGTTGGTGGAAGTTGTAGAAAGATTCCTTTCAGGAAATACATAGTCTTTCCAAATATAGTATTCAATTCGCAAACCTACTTTTAATGCTTTTATATTTGTAGTAGATGCTCCACTTCCCATTGCTCCTAATTGTAAATCATCTGTTACAACTGCACTTAAATAATTGCCACCCATTAATTTCTGATTTGAGTAAGCATACGCACAACCATTTGAACCTGTTTTTCTACTGTAAATTAAAATAGTAGAAATGTTATCAAGACTGCCACTCTTAAAAGGGATAAAGCTGTCATCAGCTCCAAGGTATCCATATCTACCTTCTCCATCTGTCGCAAACTGAAATTTTAAATTATCACTTGCTGTTAAACTTTCGTTTAACTTCTTAACCGCAAGCGCGCCCGCCGCTTTTCCGCTCTCTGTATTTGCTGCAATTTCTTCTAACGTATCTAAAACCGCGCCGGAACTTCCGCCGCCTAAATTATCTCTAATTGCCATTTTGAATTTCTCCTTTGTGCATTAATGATTAAATTCTTGTTATTTTGATTGAATCAATAACAATGTCTGTTGTTGGTTTTATATCTACTGTAAGAATAATTTTCCCGGTTTCTTGCGTTGCTTGATATGTCAATTGCGTATCTTTTGCAAAAATCAATAATATATCGCATGTTGTTGTATTTGCAGATATTAAATCATTTGAAATAGTATACGCATATTTTTCATTTACAAGTTCCCAATCGCCCGGCGCAATTGTGCGCCCTCCTATAACATAGGTTGTTAATTCAATAGGCGCATTGCAGCTTGAAGGCGGAACAAAAGAACCGCCCGAAAGTGTATAATCTGAAAAATCGGAAATATGATTGAATGAAGCGATTTCAGCACCATTTGCATCATATAATTTGATATATTTATCGTTTTCGCATTTAACCGCAATACTACATTCGTATTCTTCGTTTGAATGAATCAGTTTCATTTTTTAACCTCCTAATATGATGGAACGCTTGCTTGCGATCCGGTGTAAATCCTGCCGCCGTTTGATGTTGTATAAAGCGTTGATGCCATTGTTGAAGATATAGTTGAAACATACACAATTCCGCCGGAACTTTGAATGCCATTGTTGTTTTTCTCTCCTGCAAGTGTTCCTAGATAAATAGTTGATGCGCGAAGTGCTGCAACGGCATAAGTACATGATGTAATTGTTGTACTATACAACTCCGAAAATGTACTTCCGTATAATGCATAAATTCCATAAACCGCGCCAATTATCGACAATCTTGTAATTTGACATATAACATTCGCCCCACGATTGCAATAAATTCCGTATTGTTTGCCGGAAGCTGCAATTGTCACTTCTGTTCCCTGCATAATAACGCATGAATCGTTTATTGTTATATTCCCGATTTTTGTTCCGGATGCGAAATTTATTTTTAGCACTCCACCATATAACCCGGAAACAAGAATTTCTTCCATATATGTTCCGGATGCAATTTCGATTTTTATTTCATGATCTGCAAGATCTTTTGGAATTGTATCAATTGCATGTTGAATTGTTGCGAATGGTAGGGTTTCGGATCCATCCCCGGAAGCATCGTTCCCGGAAGTTGAAACATAAATTGTTTTATTTTCTGACGAAATTCCAATGTTTTTCAATTCAGAAACAAATGATCCAATGCCATCAACTGTTTTTGTAAATTTTGCGAATGGTAATTGATAAACATTTCCGCCATTTTCAAGATCTTCTTGAATTATGTCCGGATATACTGTTGCAGAAGATAAAATTTTAAAATATCCCTGTTCAAAAGAAGAATTTGTGTTTGTTTTTGATAAATCAATTTCAAAAACTAATCTACAATAATTCGTTCCGGTTGTTACAATAGGCGTTGAAATAGTTTCCATCGAAGGAACTTCCGCCAATCGGTTTGAAATAAAGAAATATCCATCTGAAATATAAATATCATCCTTTGAATATGTCATTTTGCAACCTTTTGTTGTTCCTTCGCGCCCATTTAATAATAATTTGTAAATGTGCGAATCATCATTTGATGATACTGTTTGCTTTGAAAATGTTATTCCGCGAACCGCCATTTTTTTAATGCTCCTTTCATTACTTGATTTTGTCCGTTAATGTTACTTTCAAATTTCCAAATTTGATTGAAATAATATTCTTGTCATTGGAAAAGGTTATTCCGGTTATAATACTTGCTTTTTTGCTTGATTCTGTTTTAACTGTGATTTCATGCCCGACATACAATTCTTTCATTGGATATATTTTCGAATCAATAAAAATATCCGCTTCGATCAAATGTGAATATGAATTGCTTCTAAATTCATCTGTTACAGTTTCAAGCATTTCTTCTTCTGTTTCTGTTGCAACATAAAGCGAAGAAACAGTTCCATCAATTCGATCTTCGTTGATTTCTGAAACTGTCCTATCTGAATGCAAATAAAAATAGCGCATCGTTGTTTGTTGTGTCAGAAGATTTAACCATTTAACATTTAATTTTCCTAATGCTTTGATCTCAAAAGTTTCTTTGCAGGCGTTTACATCCGTTAAAGTTGTATCAATTTGCATTGATGCTTGATCTTTTTTATAGATGGAAATATTCAAATTTGTTTTTGTGAAATCAAAATCAAGAAAAATTCCGTATTGCTCTTTGATGTTTCCGATATACGTTTTTAAATTATAAACATCATCATCGGCGGAAGGTTTGGAACTAACTTTTGTATGTGTTAATGCATTGCAATTGATATAAGACATATCAACAAAAGGATCCCCGGTTGCTGCAAAATATTTTCGAATCATTGCAGCAATGAAATCTTCCAATCCTTGATTTTTTATAATTTCTGTATCTGAAAGAAATATCTTTTGATCGAAAATCCTTTCAATTTCCATACATGAAATCGTATGAAGTTTTTCGCCTTGATAGTTATCAATATTTTCGATAATTCCTTTAAATATGATATTCTTTCCATCTTTCAAAATGACAAAATCTTTGTTTTCTGCTTTCGGATCTTCTGCAATAACCAATTTCGATTTTCCGCCGCAATCAATATTTTGAACGATTGTATATGAATTTACTTTTACACAATTTAAAATTGTTAGATCTTTTTTTGATAGAAAATAGCAAAGCATTTATACAACCTCATACATTTTATAAATTGTTAATGTTATTATATTCGTGCTTAAACTTGAAGAAGAAAAAACGATTTTACTTTTTCCAATCGGAATTTTAAAGAAATTATCTTTTTCAATATCAAGTAAACTCATTAAATTAGTTTCTTTATTACCGGAAACAAGCGTTGCTTCAAGCATGCCATCGCGCGAAGAATAACGAATATAATCGCCTTCTTCAACCGCAACCGGAAATTCAACTTCATACAATGTTTCATTGTCTTTCAAAATATGAATGGAAGGATTCGCCGTATATCCGTATATATAACAATCGAAAGGCGCTTCAACGTGTCCATCGTTTTCAACCATAGTTTCATAAGTTCCAAGATCGTTATATGTAAAATCATATTGATAATCATATCTTTTTTCTTCTGCATTAGATTCAAATACAAAATTATTATTATTCCTCAAATAATAAAGTGTTTTGCATGTGAATTTTATTGAAATTGGAAGCGTTGCGCCTGTTCTTTCTGTTTTTCCTGCTTCTGCAATATCAATATCGCGAATGTATTCTTTTCCATTCCCCGGATCATAAACAAGTTTCAATTCGGAAGAAGCAGCGCAAAAATTATAAAATTCAATGAATTTTTCATTTGCGCCCGGATCCAAAAATTCAATCTTTCCGCCGATGGTTGATTGTGCAACCTGCAATTTTTTGTTTCTTATAAATGAATCACCAATCCGGATATAGGATGCATCGTGTTTGATTCCTAATCCGGAAGGATTCACCAAATAAACGCGATTGCCCCACAAGGAAAGGCGTTCATTTACTTCATTTTCTATGTAAAATTTACGCATTTTTTAACCTCCTAAAGCAACGCGCCTAAACTTTTATTGATATAGCTGACAAATTGCGTTTCGCCAATATTTAAAACGCCTTCTTTTTCGTAAATAGCGGAAAGAAGTTCAATCATAACATCAAGTTTTGATGCTAATTTGTTATAGCCTAACGGATCATTGTTTCCTGTTAATGGCGTAACGCTTGCACCTTTCGGAAGATTAATCAATTCCGCTCCTGCTTCACCTACAATAGCGGATCCGCCTTCAATCGCCGTTCCACCTTTTGCAAGCAATGGAATCTGTGGCGCGGAAACTGTTGAAATATTAAATCCAAAAGAATCAATTCCAAATTCTTTTGTTACCCATTCGGGAACATCAATTTGCAATTTATTCAATGCGCCAATAACGGAATTGATTCCGCTTGTAACGCCGGAAATCATGCCATTAATAACGCCAATGATTGCATTGACAGGCGTTTTCACCGCGTTAATCATACCTTGAAAAATGTTTCCAATGATTGTTTTCAAATTTTCAAAAGCTGCGCTCCAATTTCCGGTAAATACATTTCGTATGAAGTCGATAATTTCATTGAAAATGCTTTTCAAAATATTAAATTGATTTGTTATGTAAGTAACCGCAACATTTACAACGTTTGAAATTATGTTTGAAACTGTTTGGAAGGTTGTTTGCAATTGGAAAAGTGTTACTTTAACCAAAAATGTTATAATTTCATTCAATGGCGGCAATACCTTTTCTAGCAATTCCATTAATGGAACAATTAAATTCATGCATAATTCAATGATTGGATTCAACAAATTAATGATTGGTTGCAACAATTCCAAAAGCGGTTGAATCAATGTAATCAATAACGGCAAAATCATGTTTGCAATGTCTGTTATTGGCGGAAGCAAAATGTTAATCAATTCGATCAATACCGGAAGAACCATTTGCACAATTTCAACGATAGAAGGTAGGAACGTTGAAATCAATTCCATCAATGGCGGCATCAATGAACCAAATAAATCCGTTATAATTGGCGTTAATGCTCCAATCATTTCTTCGATCATTGGCATATTATCTTGAATGATTTGCACAAATTCCATGATTAAAGGAATCAAAGCATTTCCAAGCGGAAGAATAAGCGTTTCAAAATTTCGCTTCAATCCTTCGATCATGCTTCCGATATCGTCATATTTTATTTCGTTGATTTCTGCTAAAGCATCCTTTGTGTTGCTAATTTCGCCTTGTGTATCAGATAATGCAAGAACGGCATCCATTCCCATATCTTCAAACATAGTTCCCATCAATCCAACGCCGATTGCATAACCTTCCGTTGTGTTTTCCATTCCATCCAATTCATTCATTAGCATATTGAATGTTTGCTTTGCATCTTCGCCGCCTTTGCTCCAATTCTTGCTTACTACATCCCAAGAAAAGCCTAATGCTTCAACGGCATCTTTTGCGCTGCCATCGCTCATTCGAATATTAAATTCTTTTGCTGCATCGCCTAATTTGTCAATGCTCCAAGTTCCACTTTCTGCGCCGTTTGCAAGCATGTTGAACATATCTTCTGCGCCATATCCCATTTGCTCAAATTGAACGGAATATTCGTTGATTACATCCAACATATCGCCGTTTTGGTTTAGTCCTTTTTGCGCGCCCTGTGCAATTAAATTATAGGCTTCTTCTCCTGTGATCCCGAATTGATCCATTAAAGAATTTGCAGCTTTTACGCTTTCTGCAACATCAAATTCAAATGTATCGCGAAGCATAAGGGCGTTTGTTGTCATTTGCTCCAATTCTTCCGCGCCCATTCCTTCGCCCATTACTTGCTTGATTTGGCTCATGGAATTTGCTATATCATCGAAGGATTCGCCAAAATTATTATTATAAATATTTAGCATTGCTTCTTCGTATTTGCCTAATTCATCAACCGCCGTTCCGGTTGCTGCTGCAAATCCATTCATCGCACTATCAACATCGGTTGCAACATTTACGGCGGCGGTTCCAAGTGCAAGTGCTGCCGCTCCTGCTGCGGTTGCAATTCCGCCCGCCCATTTCCCGGCGGTTTCAATTCCTTTTGTTAGGGAATCGGATAATTTATTTGATTTTTCTTCTGTTTTTGCAATACTTTCTTCTGCTTCGCTAGAATCAACAAATATAGATCCCATCAAAGAAAAAATTGATAACGCCATGATGCACCGCCTTTTTTATGTAAACTTCTTTTTAATTTCTTCAATTTCTGCCATGCATTCAAATACCGGGCGATTATCAATGTTTCTTCCTGTTACTCGATCAACATATTCATCAAATGAAACAAAGTTTTCTTTGCTCATGTTTGGAAGTTGAACAACCCATTGCAAGAAATAACGATTTTCCTTTTCTTTTTCTCTTGCTTTTGCAATGATTCGTTCCGCCGTTTCAATATCTGATTGCATGATATATTCTAAATTTCCGTATCTATGTAGCAGCAGATCAATTATTTCTTCTTCATCAATCCCGCTACATGTGCGAAAAAACTTTTCCATTTTTCGAAGTTCGCTACTTCCTCCAATTTCTCCATTAATTCAATTGGATCCATGTCACGAACTTTTTCCCAATCGCATTCAAAAAGATTTGCAATAAATATATAAATCTCTCTTTCTGCGTTTTCCTGTGTTGCCTTTTCTAAAATTCCAAAAAGCAAATCAAATCCCATATCAACTTTGATTTTCTTTGTTTTGCTTTCTTCTGCCTGCATTGCAACTGTTCTTATTTCTTCTCTAACTCCGATTGCATTTAATAATCTGCAAGCGGAAAAAATATCACTTGTTCTTAAATTTCTCATTTCATAACCTCCGACAATTTAAAAATAAAAGGATCGGAAATTTCCCGATCCTTTTAACCTTTTTGTTATTCTCCTGTTGTTTCATTCAATGCAGGATACATTGATTTGATAGATGTAAGCATTGTTAAAACATTCATTGTTAATTTTGCACGTTCTGCATCAATTACAATTCGATCTTTCACGCTGCCTTTGTCACCATCTGCGGTGATGTCGCGAAACTCTCTTTCAACTGTGAACTGTCCGCCACCTCTTACAAGTGCAACATCTTCACCATCAATCGCAAATACACCTAATCCAAGAAGGATTTCTTTTGCTCCTGTTGTTGTTTCGCCATCAATTTCAATCTTCCAAGGCGCGGCGGTTGTTTCGTCTGCCTGTGCATCCGCATTAGAATAGCATGCTTCAAATGCTAAATTTGGAACAACTTCGCCTTTGTCTGCAAGTGTCCAATCAACATTTCCTTTGTTGATTGCATCTGTTAAAGTGATCTTGCAAGCGTTGCCGCCTTTTGTTTTTCCTGTCCATGTGAGAACATGAAAATCATCGGATGCAATATTGCCGCCGTTTCCTGTGATAACTTTTGTTGCCATCGCTTAACCTCCTATATAGTAATTTTGAATTTGAAATTTTAATTGTCTACGGATCAATGTTTTATCTTCATCATCAATCGGTTTTCTACTGATTCTATAAAAAGTCGGAAGAACTTCTTCGCCCGGAATATTTGTTGCATTCAATACCCTTTCGATTTGATCCGCGATATCTTCAATGTTTGAAGTATCTTTGCCTTTTCCCCAAATATCAATAATTAGAATCAAATCATCCCTATTGATATCTAATAAATCAATAGATTCAAAATCATATACCGCATGCGGGAAATCTGCTTTCGCATCCGCAACACGATAATAACTTTTTATGATTCCATTGATATTTG
>JAEIGA010005357.1_pt1 | contig 19647 bp, 16 predicted proteins | sample 9270691 | NCBI WGS metagenome assembly JAEIGA01 (sample SAMN17057246, study PRJNA624740) | gut metagenome | biome: biome; isolation source: fecal sample | host: Bos grunniens | place: China: Xizang | collected 2019 | reverse complement strand
CCAAGATATCATTTTGTAAAAGACTATCAAAAATCACCGCTTAATTTAGGTAGCGTAAACGTAGTTCAAATAGGAAGGCGTTTTTGTTCTATCGGCGAAATTATTCCCGCCCACACCCATAAAGATTATTACGAACTTACCATTGTTACTGCAGGCGAAGGAATTGTTAAATCTAACGGCGAAGTATTTAGCGTAAAACCCAACGATTTGCACCTTTCAATCCCCTGCGATATTCACGAAATTATAGCGTGTGGCGATACTGCCTTAGAATACGACTTTTTATCCTTTACATGCAACGATAACGAATTAAAATCTGAACTTAAAAAAATATCTAGCAACTTGATTAAGGTAAACACAAGAATTATATCCGACACTAAAATAAACTCGCTTATATCTAACGCAATACTAGAATTTTCAAGCGAAAAACCGTTTGGTAAAAAACTACTTGAAAATGCTTTTAATCAAATAATTATTTACCTTATTAGAAATTTTAACAACGTATCAAAAGAAGCAGTTAAACTTACCCAAACTGAAATTTTGTGTTATCAAATAATGAATTACGTTGATACGCACGTTTATACCATACAAAACCTTGAAGATATAGCGCCTAAATTTAATTATAATTATAAATATTTATCTTCTTTATTTAAAAAAACCACTCAAAAAACCCTTTACGAGTATTTTCAAACAAGAAAACTTGAAACGGCTAAAGTATTAATTAGCGAAAAAAAATATAAAATTACTGAAATTTCTTCAATGCTAAACTACTCTTCACCGTTCGCTTTTTCAAAAGCATTTAAGAACAAATTCGGCTACTCGCCTAAATTTATGAAATAAAAAAACGCCGTTTGGCGTTTTTTTAAATTTCTATTTCAAAACCGTCGTAAGTAATTAAAATATCTCTACCCTTAACGTAGTTTTCGCAATTTTCTTGCGTTGGATTGCAATTATGTGAAAAATGGTTGGCTATCTTTTTAGTCTTTTCGGTAATTATACCTTTATTTTTAAGTTCTTCAATAAGCCTAAAAATATTTTCAAAACCCATGTGTCCGTGATTATCGTCAATAGGTAACACACCGTAACAGCAGTCAAACGCAACGGCGTCAAGTAAGATTTTATTTTCTTCAAGATATGAAATTACTTCAGGATAAAAATACCCCGTGTCGTGCCCGTATAAGAAATTCTTTCCGTCTTTATTTATTAAATAAATAAACGGTACGATATTACCCCATCCGTGCCTTGCAGGTAGCGGTGTTATATTATAATCGTTTAACTTTACCGTTTTATAAGGTTCACAAACCGAACTATTTAACGTTGTTTTACTAGAAGGATATAGTCTTTCTAGTTGATTAACGCCATCGCTTGGAATTAATAAATTTAACACTTGATTTTTCATATTTTTAGAAAAACCACCGCCACGCATATTAAGTTCCATTGGATAATAATGGTCGGCGTGAGTATGTGTTATAATTAAACTTTCAACTTCGTCACCTTTAATACCGTTTTGTAAAAAGTGCATATAAGTATCTGCCGGCAAATCTATTAAAAGTTTACCGTCGATTATCGTTTGAGAACGCGTTCTAAAACCCTTACCGGTTTTACGCAAAGCATTACAGTAATCGCAGTTGCAAAACACTGCGGGAAATCCTTCAGCCGCAGCAGTCCCTAAAAACTTTATTTTCATACTACACCTCTAAAAATAAATTTTCAATTTTTTTAACACTTTCGTATAAGTCTTTTACACCTTGAAGATAATTATCTTGATTAAAAGAATTTAAGTATGAACAAGCCTCTAAGGTAAACCAACCGTCATACTCTATTTTTTTAAGCGCTTTTATTATAGGCATAAAATCTATTTGCATTGAAAAAGGTATTTGATGATTATCGTGCCATAAATCGTTATCGTGAATATGCAAACACTTAATATGGTTTTTAAGTGTTTCAATCATTTTAACGTTACAAGTATCAAGCCCTTTCATTTCGCTGTGACCAATATCTAAACACGCTACTAAATATTCGTCGTTAACGGCGTTTATATGGTCTAAAAAACTCTTTTCGTCCGAACACGCCGCAGGTAGCGCGTGTTTTCTAACGTAATAGTCCCAATTCCACATATTTTCAGTAGCAATTTTAACACCGCAAGATTTTGCAAATGGTAATAGTTTATAATACATTTCAGCGTTTTGTTCGGGAGCATAGTCGTTAAGCGGATGAACAACGCAAATTTCACCACCCAAAATAGCCGTACACTCAATTGCTTTTTTGCGTAAATCGTTACTATAATCGTCGTCGCTCATATATTTAAACGGCGCGTGAGTTTGATTACAAATTATGCCGTTATCTTTGGCGATTTTATCAATTTCTTTTACAAAATCAAGATAGCCCGCTTTATTTAACGGATGGTCTACTAAATTGCCGTTAGTATCCTTTTCACTCATTACACACATAGTAAAATCGTAACCGTTAAAACCAACGCTAGCTAAAGTTTCAATAGCCTTTTTTTCGCCTACAATACTCGCAATAGAAGCCGTTTCAGTTGATAGTTTCATTTTGCTTAATAAACTCCTCGATATCATTTACTATAATATTAGGATCATCAAGTCCGTGTGGATGATGATCTGCGCCTTGTTTAATATAAACCTTAATTCTACCGCCGTTTTCTTTATAAAGTTTTTCAAGTAATGCGCCGTTTTCAACGTACGGAACTACCGTATCGCTATCACCTGCAACCATTACGATAGGAATATCTTTTTCAAGTAAAACGTGCATAACGTCAATAGGATGTAATCTATACGAAATAACTTCAGACATAGTTTTATTAACCGCTTTTAAAAATTCGTTAATAAACCCACTTTTAGCAACGCCTAAATCACACGGGCAAGATAAAAGATTCATAACGGGCGCGTCAATATACATAGCCTCGATAAGTTCGGGGAATTTTGCAGCGGTTTTAACGGCGTACATACCACCGCAACTCATACCAACGGGAATACACTTCTCGCTTAAATTAAACTCTTTAGATATAAACTTAATGAACTCACCTTTACGCTCAACGTCAGACTCGGGCGCCCAACGTGTAAAGTTTTCGTTAAAAGCAATATGGTATCCCCTATTTAAAAACTCAATCTCAGTTGCAGGGAAAGCACTAAAATACTCGGTTTTATAACACCATTTGCCGTTAGGTTTAACCTTAGGTTTAACTATTTTTGCGGGTAAACCGTCAAAGGTAAACTCTAACCCTTCAAATCCATGATAATCAAATTTAACGTAATTCATTTTTTCTCCTTATATTAAATATAATAACGTTATAAATTTTCATAATAACCGTTGCTACGATAACGCCAAGCGCAAGCGACGCCGAAAGTTTTAAAGTATCAATCGCCTTTTCGGCAAAAGTAACTACGTCGCCACCAAAGGTCGAACACATCGTATAATATAGCGACGCGCCAGGTACAAGCGGTATTAGTGACGGAGATATAAACACCGTCGTAGGCGATTTAAGTAATCTTGCAAGTATTTCAGCGTAAATTGCTATCGCAAGTGAAACTATAAAATATGAAATTGATTGATCTACGCTTAATGAAACTAATAATAAATGTAGCGCCCAAGCAATTCCACCACCTAGCGAAACGGCAATAAGGTTTTTACCCTTAACGTTATATAAACCGCCAAAACCAAGCGAACCGATAACACCCGTTATAATTTGAACGACTTTAAAACCTTCGTATTCAACTAAATTGCTACTAGCGTTTGCATCGCCACCAACGATAAAGATAAATACGACGTAGCCAAGCGCAATAGCAAGCGCCGTAAGCAAAGCCTCTATAAACCTTAAAACGCCCGTCATACTATCGCCCGTAAATAGGTCGCGAAGAGAGTTTGTAAAGTTCACCCCGGGAATTAAAGTCATAATGTTACCTATAATGACGTAATCGACGGTTGGAATTAATTTTACGTAAAAAGCAAAAAAGGCAAGCGCAGTCAGTAAAAATGACGATATAAATTTAGAAAACACTTTATTATTGATAAATTTATCAATAACTTGTTGAGAACAACTAACTAAAAAGCCAATAACCGAAGCTATAAGCGACTCGATAATTCCACCGCCGAAAAATAGCGTAAACGACCAAGCAACAATAACTGAAAATAAACAGTTTACCCAAAAAGAATACGGTTTAGAATTTTTAATAAAATCAAACTCTTTAACTACGTCGTCAATAGTGAAATCTTTATCATTACAAATTCGCCTTGACAATGCGTTGAGTTTAGAAAGTTTGTCAAAATCGTTTCCAACTGAAAACAACCGCCTAGTTTGAGTAAAAGGCATACCGTTTACGTCGTGAATTGTTGCCATCATGCTAGAGTGCGTTATAAAAACGTCAACTCGCTCTGCACCAAAAGCAGTACAAATTCTAATTAAGGTGTCTTCAACCCTATGAACTTCAGCGCCAGATAAAACCATTTCTTCGCCGATGTTCAAGGCTAAATCGAGTAATTTTTTCATTATATCACCGAAATAATTATCTTTAAAATAATTATAACAAACTTATTATCCGATTGCAATAAAAAAAGTCTTGAATTTTCAAGACTTTTTTTCAATTTTATTCAGCATCTTCCGCTTTAACTTCATCTTCAACTTGTGCTTGTGCTTCAAGTTTAGCAAGAGTTTTAATAGGATATGCAAATTCGGGCTTTTCTTCTTCGATTAAACCTGCAACGCATACGGCAATCATAACGAGAAGTTGTGGTAATACCATTAAGATAACGTCTAATACGATAGATACGATTTCAGCAGTATTAAAGGTATTTGCAATAAGATCACCTAAAACGAGCGAAAGCGCGCTTAAAAGTAAGGTGAAAATGAAGTAGCAAATATAACCGCCTCTAAGTTTACCGTAACAAGTTCTTTTGTAGTTGTTGAACGGTAAAAGTCTTAAAGTTTTTCTCATAAGGCTTGTAATAATGAAGAATTGGAATATTGCAATGCCCATTGCCATAAGGGTTGCAATCAATTGATCTTGCATAACGCCTTCAACTACTTCAACGTTAAAGTAGGTTTGAATTAAATTAAAATCAGAAAGGAAATCAAGTCTAACTAAAGAAATTAAAATGATAAGAGAACCGATATAAATACCGTCTTTTAACACTTCAAACACGCAGTCGAGAATAGGACGCTTAGATGCGATAACCCATCTATATAATCTAACTAAAACGTACATTACGCCAAACGCGATACCGGCATAAAGAATAACGTCGTTAAATCCAGCGGGAAGAACACCGTCGTCACACGCGAATAACATTAACGCGAAAATCGTAGTAGCAACACCACCAAGAGCGCTTTTAGTGTACTTAGCAAGTTTTTTAGCAACCACTTTAGCGTCTTTTTTGCCGATAAAACCAAATAAACCAAAGAATAAGAATATGGTTTTAAACGCAAGAATAAGCGCGATAATTAATTCAACTATAATTAACATTAAACCGAAAATTACGTGAGGGCCCATATTATCAGCGTTAAACATGCCTTCAATAATTTCGGGTTTTTCGGCAATTTCAACTAACATATCGAAAGAGAAACCGAAAATAGCGTTACCTTTTGCAAGAATTAAATTGCTTGCGTAATTAAAAAGTACGAATAATACGATAGCAATGGCAAGGCTTATTAAACCAAAACCTTTTACTAAAATCTTTTGTTTCTTAGCCATTATTCATTACCTCCTAATTGTGCGCGAATTTCATCAACCATTTCAGTCATAATTTTGTTGAAAGGTTGAACGTAAGCTTGGTCAAGCGATTTAATTTTAGCGTTTTTAGAAAGGTTAACGATAGTATTGTCAACGTTCATAATAACGGTGTTAGTGTCAATTTTATTAGAAGAATAATTAGTAGACGTAGTAACGTCTTGGTTGATAGAAATTAAGTCAGAATCAACCATAAAATCAAATTTAACGCTACAACTTGTATTATTGCCGTGTAACGGCGTCATATTAGCAACTTGCTCTAAATATGAATCGGGAACTGAATAATCGAAATAACCTTCTTCAATAACGTCGTTGGTTTCAGGATCAGTTACGGCAGGAACGTATTTACCTTCTTGAAGTTTGTATACGTTACCAGTTTTCTTAAAATAATCGCCGTTCGACGAGTTAGCGGTTATGTAACTAGCAAGATTATTAAGGTAATTTTTATTAGAAGCGTGCGCTTGTTGAACGGTAAGAAAATCTTGGTATGCAAGATTGGTAAGTTCAGCCGTGAATTCTTGAACCATCATATCAATCATAATTTGCATCATAGCGTCTTGATATTCTTGAGATTCAGGATCTAAGCCTTCAAGAGCTGCGTACGGATCTTCAGGAACTTCGGGTTCTTCGCCTTCTTCAGGATCTTCAGTTTTAGGATATTCAATCCAAGAACCGAAACTATCTTCCCTGATCTTAAGCATTTTATCAATAAGAGTATTCATAAATTCTTCATCAGAATCAGCATCTTCTTCGTCAGTTTCAGGGGTGTAGTTTGAATATACGAAGCCGTTTTTCTCATAAGAGTAATCAGTTGCGCGTTGTTCAGTAGTAACGTACGAATTGATTTTGAACATTGATTTATCTTTAGCGTGATAAATTTCAACGTCGTAATCAGTCTTAGTTCTGTAAGCAACTTCAAACTGATCGTTATAGAAATTAAATGAGAAAGAACTACCTTCACTAGGTTCTTCGTAATTATAATACTCAGTAGCATTCCACATAGTACCAATTGAGTGATAGTATACGGCGTTAGGAGCAAAATTCATTACGAGTTTGTGATTCTTAACTTGTTGATCACGAGTGTAATAACGATCTTCGTCTTCAGGTTCTGCATCAGGAAGTCTAACGTTTAAACGATAGTTACTGTATTGTGAAACGTAACCAGTTTCAATTACAGTTACACCCTTAAATTCTTCATTACCTTCTACTTCAGAAACGTTATCGTTTTCAGAATACATTTCAAACGAAGGTATCTTCGCCATAACTTCTGAAAGTTCGCTTACGTTTTTGATGGTTCTTGAAACGCCTTTACCAGCACCAAATTCAACCGCTTGGTCGTTAACGACGTTGTAAGAAACGACTGAACCGATGGCAAGAACTAAAGATATTGCAAGAACAACGATCTTTTTTACCATAAAATCCTCCAAAAAAATAATTTATTCAAGTTTATTTTATAAACTAGCAAGTACAAGTTGCTTGAACTTTTTAAGTATATCACACTATTTTCACAAAAGCAACTCATTTATATAAATTATTTATAAATAAATAAACGCGACCAGTTAGTCGCGCTTAATTTATTTGTTATTGATTATTTTTAAAAGTCTTTGAACGATATCGTCGTCATAGTAACAGTCTTCATACCCTTTATCACTTGCTTTTTTACTAACGCCTAAATTTACAAGTTTTGCGTCAAACTCTTCAAGTTCTAAGTAACTATTTTTACCAAATCTTTCAATAAGGTCGTTAGCAGTTGGCTGTGAAAAAACTACTTCTTTACCACCCAACTTAATTTTATAATAAAAACTGCCTTCTTCTTGGTATTCGGCGCAGGAAATAAATTTATCGCCAAACCCAACTTCTATTTCTTCAACTTGTGAATATGAATATATTTCACCCTTAGGATTTAATGCGTTTTTTAGTATAATTTGATCGCCCGTTACTACGGTTATATTTGTAAAACAAATATAAAATAGCACTAAATATACAAGTATTGCAATATACTTAAAAGCGCCTAATTTTTGCCAAAAAACAACCGCTCTTAAATTCTTTTTTCTTTGACGTTCGCTTACCAAATTAAATTTTTCAAGCAAAATTAAAGTTAAAATAACAGCAGGTAAAAAGACTAAAAGTATTAAAAACATGCCGGTAATTTGACCGTGTTCGTAAAACAAATAATCGTTTTCTACTAAAATAACGTCGGTAAGTAGCATTACTAAACCAAAGCTTAAAAAAAGTATTGATAAAACTATTATAATTGATAGAGCTACCTTACCTATTCCCTTTAAAACTACCATATTACACCCTTCGCTTAAAGTTACCAAACACCTCGTTTACCTTTACGAAACTAGCAAAAGAATCGGGGTATTTTTTCAATATGCGCATCATTTCACCAAGTTGGCGCTTGTTAATAATGCAAACAAGCATATATTTGTTAGTTAACGAATACATCCCTTGAACGTTAATTTCGGTAACGCCGTGCTTAAGTTTAGTTAAAAGTTCTTTACAAAGTTCGTCGGGATTATCAGTAATAATTTCAAATTTGTAGCCGTTTTTAATACCGTTTAATCCGTTGTCTACTATAACGTTTGCAATAAACAAGTTCATAAGCGTACAAATAACGGGGGTAAACTTCATACCGTAAACGAAAAATGCAATAAACACAACGCTTGCGTCCATTATAAATGAAACGTATGCAATATTCATTTCGGGCTTAGCCTTTTTAATGAGCGCCGAAATTCCGTAAGTTCCACCGCTAGCGCCAAAGCGCTTAAGCATCATTGAAAACCCAAAGCCTGAAATAACGCCCGTTGCAACGCATGCAAAAACAATATTGAAATCTTCATTGTTGTTAGCAAGCGAATAAGGTGAAAAACCAAATAAATCGTATAAAAACGGGGTAAGCGATTGCACTAACATATAAGTAGTAAGAATTAAGCCGAGTTTTTTGTTTACGAAAATCATAAGCAAAATAAATATCGGCAAATTAAATGCAAGCATAAGTATAGACCAACTAACGTTGTAATCTAACAAATAATAAGTTATAGTTGCTAAACCGCCTACGCCACCCGGCGCAAAGTTGTTGCTATTTTGAAAAAAGTGGTACGCACTTCCAACTATTAACCCTGCGAATATGGCAACTAAAACGTCTAATATTAATCGTTTAACTTCTAATTTTTTATCCATTATAATCCCTTTTACACGCATCTATAAAATCTTTAATAATTACGTTATTATAGTCGCGTTTATCGAAAAGTTTTTCGGGGTGCCATTGATAAATTCGTAAATATCTATCACTATCTAAATACGCACCTTCAATAACACCGTCTTCAGCGGTAGCCATAAGTTTAAGCCCTTTGCCCAAGTCTTTTATAGCCTGGTGATGAAAACTATTACCTTTAATTCTATCTTTTTTGTCAACAAGTATGCTAAGTGGCGTATCTTTAACAACGATTATATCGTGCGAATACTCGTTTTGCCCTTCCGTTTGCCTATGTGAAATTTTAGATGGAATTTGAGTTGGAATATCTTGATATAAAGTTCCGCCAAGGCATACGTTTATCACTTGTGCGCCACGGCAGATGCCTAAAATCGGCTTATTAGTAGCAATTATTTTATCAAACGCCTTAAATTCTAAATCGTCACGATAATAATGAATAACTAAACTGTCGTTTAATTGTTCTTCATTAAAACGCTTGGGTTCTACGTCTTTACCACCTGAAAACAAAAATCCGTCGCAAAGAGATATGAAGTTATCTAAATCCGCATCGTCGCTTGAATACGGCATAACGATAGGTGTACCGCCAAGTTCAGTTATCGCTCTAGAATAAGTATAGTTTGCATTTGTAATCTTATTATTGTCAACGGTTACAAACAATCCTATAATCGGTTTCATATATTCTCCTTAACGAATTTCCCACCCTTTAGGGTGCGAACTGTTGTAAAGCCAATGTTTTTTAGTTCTTTTAAAATATCCGTAAAATCGTAATTTAAAATTTCTTTATTATGGCAATCGAGCGCTAAAATTACTTCACCACCCGATTTTTTAATTAAATTAAGTAAATTTACGTACGGATACGGCGCCAATCTATACCCACGTATCATAGCGCCAACGTTAAGTTCAAAAATACACTCAGTTTTATCTAATATTATCGAAGTATACTTCTCCGCTATTTTATGATATTCTTTATCGTCTAAAAATCTTCTTGAAGTTTCGTCAAACTTGGTAATTACGTCAAAATGCCCTATAATATCGGGCTTTCTTTCAAGAATATAATTCGTAAACGCCGAAAAATACTTTTCAGCCATTAGCGTAACATTATAATTCATTGCCTCTAAACACTTATCAAAATGGGCGGGCGAAGAGTCAATAGGATAATAAACACCATCAAAAAAGTAGTAATGCGACGAACCGATAACGTAGTCGTATAAACTTCGATTAACGGGAGCAAAAGCGTCTTCTTCAATACCTAAATAAACCTCAATTCTACCCTCAAACTCTTTTTTAAGCGAATTTACTTCTTTAACGTACCCCGCTTGATCTTTCATACAATATCTAAGGTCAAAAGGCGTGTAGCCGTGCGAAGAAAAACCTATTGCTCTACACCCTTTTTCTAAAGCAAATTCAATCATTTCACGCGGGGTGTTCTTACCGTCGCAAAAGGTAGTGTGATTATGAAAAGTGGCTACCATTTTATTTTATTTATAACTCCTTCATTATAGTATTTTAAAATTTCACTTTCAGGCACCATACTTCCACCCGTTGCCCAAACTAAATGAACGCCATTTGGCGCACTACCAAATTTATTTGATAAAACTACAACGCCGTAAACACCCGCTAACGCGCTAGGCTCTAAACGGATATCTTCTTCATCCCAAAGCGTAGCAAGTAAAGAACTCATACGCTCGTCTTGTAAAGTATAGCAACCACTAATAAACGGCGCCATAACCTTACCAACAAATCCAGACGCTCTACCCACGGCAAGCCCGTCGGCAATAGTTTTATTGTCAACCCCTAAATCGTTAACCGAAATAGCGTTATGAAGCCCCGTTGCCATACCAAGCGTCATACAAGCAGAGTGAGTAGGTTCGGCAAAATAACAATTAACGTTATCTTTAAAAATAAGTTTAAGACCAAAAGCTACTCCACCAGGTCCACCGCCTACACCGCACGGCAAATAAACGTTTAAAGGGTTTTCTTTAGAAATTACAATACCTTGCTCGTCAAACTGTTTTTTAAGTCTTTCAGCGGCAACAGCGTAGCCTAAAAACAACGATTTTGAATTTTCATCGTCAATAAAATGGCAATATATATCTTTTTCGGCTTGTTTTCTACCGTTTTCAACGGCTACGGAATAATCGCTTTGATATTCTATAACGTTTACACCCTTACTTTTAAGCATTGCCTTTTTCCATTCGCGGGCGTCAGCCGACATGTGAACGTTTACCTTAAAGCCAAGTTTTGCACTTATTATACCTATTGATAAACCTAAATTACCCGTAGAACCTACTGCAATAGAGTATTTTGAGAATAAGTTTTTAAACCTATCTTCTAAAAGCACGGAATAATCGTCGGTTAATTTTAAACCGCCTTCTTTAATTGCAATATCTTCGGCAACGCATAAAACTTCGTAAATGCCACCACGCGCTTTAATTGAGCCCGAAACTGCCAAATGGCTATCTAGTTTTATCCACAAATCGCCGTTAATTTTGGCGCCGTATTTACTTTCAAGCGCGCTTTTCATTTTAGGAATTTTTTTAAGCGGACTTTCAAGTAGTCCGTTTGTTATTTGCGTTTCGGGGAAGGCTTTTTTAAAATACGGTGCAAATCGTTTTAGCCTATCAGATGCGTCTTTAACGTCTAATTCTTGTAAAGGGCAATTTTTAATCGCAACGTCAAATGGCAAAACGCAATCGTTTTGCCAAAAAGTTTCTTTTAAGTTAGCAATATCGCTAACGGTTTTATTTTTTGAAATTAAATCTTTATACATATTATTAGTCTAGTTTAATTTTTGCTGTACCGTCGTCTAAATATTCTATTCTATTACCTTCGCAATTAAGACTATCTTGGAAGGCAAGGAACTCTTCTTTAGATTTAAATAACGGCTTAAAATTAGCAAGTATAGTTTTAGCCCTTTCCGCACCGTTTTCAAGAAGAAGTTTAAGCATAGTTACCTGCCACTTTGCAGATTTTACGCAACAGCGCTCGGGATCGTTAACGTAAATATCAGCCCCGTGCGACGTACCTATTCTACCACCGGCGTACGGATGAACTACCGGCATTATGCAAGATAAGTCGCCCATATCGGTTGAACCACTGCCGATAGTGTTAGGATCGTAATTAAATTTTTCTTCAGGCATTGAGATTGACGCCGCGTCACGCGCAAGTTCCATCATACCCTTATCGTTAAGAAGTGGAGCAAAAGCAGGCGTATCGATAATTTCGATATTAGCGCCAAGCGACAACGCCGAACCTATAAACGCGCGGTTAATCTTTTTATTTTCTTTAACGATAGCGTCAAAAGTTTTACCGCGAACGTAACTTTCAATTTTTACTTGATGCGGAATAGCGTTAACCATATCGCCACCGTGAGTGATAATAGGATGAACTCTCATAATATCTTTTTCTACGAAAGTTTCTCTTATAGCGTTTACCGCGTTAAGACCACACGTTGCGGCGTATAAAGCGTTAATACCGTCTTGTGGCGAACCGCCCGCGTGTGAAGATTTACCTTTATATATAACGTTTTTAGAAATAGCACCAACCGAACCTAAACGAACTGAGAAAGACGTTGACGAGTGCACCATAAACGCCATATCAACGCCGTCAAAGTAACCGCGACTTAAAAATTCAGACTTGCCTTCAAGGTATTTAATTACACCTTTTTTTCTAAGGTCCATACGGTATTCAATTTCAAGCAATTCTTCAGCAGGAACGAAACAAAGCCTAATTCTACCCGACAAACCGTCTAAAACACCGTCTTCTTTAAGTATACCTGCAACGCCTAAAAGCGCAGCGCATTGAGCGTGGTGAGCGCAAGAGTGAACTGCGCCCGTTTGTTTATTACACTCGGGATGCGCGCTACATATAACCGAGTCAAGCTCGGCAAGAACTAAAACTTCAGGACCTTCTCTACCCGTATCAATTACCGTGTAAAAACCAGGAATATCGCCCGCTTTTATAAGGTCGTAACCAAGTTTTTTCATTTCTTTTTCTAAATACGCTGAAGTTTCAACTTCTTTAAAACCCGTTTCGGGCGTTGACCAAATTTGCCTTTCAGCATCTAAAATAAGTTGCCTATATTTATCAGTAGCCTTTTCAATTACTTTCATATTACACCTTTATAATTAATCAATTTTTACTTTCGCAGTGCCGTTTTCTAAATACTCTATTCTATCGCCGTCACACCATAGCGTATCTAAGAAGTTAAGATATTCTTCTTTCGATTTATACCTAGGTGTAAAGTTAGCAAGAATTTCTTGAACTCTTTTACCGCCGTTTTCAAGCAATAACTTAACCATAGTAACTTGCCACTTAGCGCATTTAACACAAGCGCGTTCAGGGTCTACGATATAATAATCTGCACCGTGTCCAGCACCTATTCTACCAGGGCAATTAGGATGAACTGCAGGCATTACGCACGATATATCGCCCATATCGGTTGAACCACTGCCTATAGCAGTTTCATTATAAGTAAATTCTTCTTCAGGAAGAGCAACTTCAGCGGCATCTCTAACGAGTTGCATCATACCGTCGTCATTGAGAAGCGGACCAAACGCAGGCGTATCGATAATTTCAATATTAGCGCCAAGCGACAACGCCGAACCAACAAGCGCGCGGTTGATTTTTTTGTTTTCTTTAACGATAGCGTCAAAGGTTTTACCGCGAACGTAACTTTCAATTTTAACTTGGTGAGGTATTGCGTTAACCATATCGCCACCGTGAGTAATTATTGGATGCACTCTCATAGTGTCTTTTTCAACGAAAGTTTCGCGGATAGCGTTTATTGCGTTAAGACCGCACGTTGCGGCGTATAACGCGTTAATACCGTCTTGCGGTGAACCGCCCGCGTGAGAAGATTTACCTTTATATATAACGTTTTTAGAAAGCGCGCCTACACAACCTTTTGAAACGGCATATTTTAAACCCGTATGTACCATAATTGCAACGTCAACGCCGTCAAAGTAACCACGACTTAAAAATTCCGCTTTACCGCCTAAATATTTAATAACGCCTTTCTTTTTTAAATCAAGCCTATATTCAATTTCAAGAAGTTCTTCAGCAGGAACGAAACAAAGCCTAATTCTACCCGATAAACCGTCTAAAACACCGTCTTCTTTAAGTATACCTGCAACGCCTAAAAGCGCGGCGCATTGAGCGTTATGTCCGCAAGAGTGAACTGCGCCCGTTTCTTTATTACACTCTGGGTGAGCGCTACATATAACAGAGTCAAGTTCGGCAAGAAGTAACACTTCAGGTCCTTCTCTACCCGTGTCTAACACCGTGTAAAAACCGGGGATATCGCCTGCCTTTATAAGGTCGTATCCTAGTTTTTGCATTTCTTTTTCTAAATACGCTGAAGTTTTAACTTCTTTATATCCCGTTTCGGGGGTTGACCAAATTTGCCTTTCAGCATCTAATATAAGTTGCCTATATTTATCAACCGCTTTTTCTATTGCTTTCATGTCAATCTTCCTTTTTAATAAATTTTTTAAATTCGTTATAATATCGAATACCAAATTCTCTAAGTGAGTTTAAATTAAAATGTAAACCGTCGGCTTTAAGTTCAAGCCCTTTAGACGAAACTACCTTAACGTTATTTAGTTGACTAGCAACTTCGTAGTATTGGCTATTTATAACTTCGGGTAAATCGCCAAAATCACGCCTATAATCGTGCGCAAGTTCGCCAACTATTACGGGAATATCTTCAGCGCCTAAATCTTTTCTAAGCGACGTAATCATATTTATAAATTTTTGCTTATGCGCCTTGGCTTGATCTTCACTACCGCAGTCGCTTTCGCCTTGATGCCAAATTATACCTATAAGTTTAGAAGTTCGCATTGCAAGTTTTGCTAGCATAACCGCGTGGTCGTATAAAGGCGTACCCCTTTCCCACTCGTCCATACACGTACCGCCGTCCGCACTAGGAATTAAGCCCACTTTTATATTAAAATCGCTAGCAAGCTTATCGGCAAACGAAGTAGCCAAGCACGCGCCCGACGGAAAACTTATGCCAAAATACGGTCTATCTGCGTTTATAGGCTCACACATTTTTTGCCATCTACCCATTCTAAACATAAAACAATTAGGATTGTTTATTTGCGCCTCTTGTTTAAGTTCGCCACGCCCAGACATATTCGATTGACCTATCATTAATATTGAATAAATTTTTTCGTCAGCGGTATCAATCCCGTCGTTAAACATACCAAATTTCATATTATCTCCTTAAAATAAACTTATCGTCTTCGGTAAGGTTAAGTTTATCTACCATAATATTTGCACGCTCAAATGAGAGGGACAATTCTTCGGGTTTATGAGCATCAGAACCAAAATAGAACTTACAACCACACTCTTTAGCGATTTTATAAATATTTACGGTTAAATCGTCTTTAATTTCTTGTTCGGACAAATTAATTTCAATACCAACGCCTAGTTTAGACGCTTTTGTGAACAATCTTTTAATTTCGCTTTCCGGAATAAGTTTAACAACGTTTAAATACTCGTCAACCGTAACGCCTAAAAAACGGCAAGAAAGGTGGGCAATACCTACTTTATGAAAAGGTAAATCCATATTCAAAACGGCGTCGAAACGCTCAACCCAAAGCCTTGCTCTATCGACTTCGCTTTGAGCCTCTTCTAAGGTAAGAGTAAAGCCTTTCATGTGCATATGAGTAGTTGGTATTACTATAAAATCAAAATCGTCAAACCTGCTTTTAGGAATACCAAGTGTCATAAATCTATCCATATCGGTTTCGCAACCGAATAAAATTTCAACGCTATCGTCTTTAGGGAAAGGCAAAATTTGAGAAATATGTTCAAAGTTTTGCGGTTTATACCAAGGAATTGCCCCGTCAACCGTACTATCCCAATAATGGTCGGTAATGCAAACGGTTTTTATGCCGCTTGACTTAGCGTAATCAATTACCGTTTGAACGTTTTGTTCAGGATCTCTTGAACAAGACGAAAGATAAGTGTGAATATGAAAATCGTGATCAACTACGTAACGCATGATATACCTCAAATCAAAAGTTATATTTATTGTAAAACAATAAAATTTAAAAATCAATAAAAAATTAAAATTTATACAATATATTTTTTAAAAAAAGAAAAAACCCGAAAAAATTCGGGTTTTTAATAGAATTTAGTTTTTATAAATTATTAAAACTGGATATAAGTTGGTGTTAGAACCGTTAGCAAATTGGTTGTAATATTGAGTAGCAGAATACATATTATAACCGTCTTGATAACCGTCCCAATAATCAGACGAGTCTGCAATAACTAAAACGTCGTCGTAAATATAATCAGTTCCCATATCGTCGTAACCAATGATAGTAATAAAGTGTCCACCGCTTGGGCTAACTACGTTTACTATAGGTCTATCGTTTAAAAGATTATACTTAACAAAGTTTCTAAATGCTAAATAATCTTCAAATAACGCTTTTTCGCCAGGTTTTGAAGAATAATAATGAGACGTATAACCTAAACTTTCTAGCGTAATTTTATGGTAGCCGTTAGCCGTTCCACCTCTAACAATATCATTAAATCCTGGGTGATTATCGTAAGCGTTAGTGTATAAAAGTTCTAAATCGTAATAGGAAGTATCAGCGTATCCGCCATAGTATTTAAGAACTGAGTTTACCGAACACACACCGCAAGATGAAGACATCGTTTGTTGTAAAATGGTGTAATTTGGAAGTAAAATTCTACTGCCTTCACTACCCATATTGTAATAGTCTTTAATTTTACAATAAGGAAGGTCAGGTCTATCAGTTAAACCACCGCCAGAAGTAATCATACCGTATAATTCACTGTTACGCGTGCTACCGTATTTTTTATATTCATTTAAATTACCCTTAGAATCGTACCACATTTCTTCGTCGTTAAGCGGTAGGTGAATATCATACGCTTCTTGTAAATGGTTGGTTTTATCAATTAATTCAGCATCGGTTTCAAAATCTACGTCAATATTTGGGTCAATTATGAAATATTCGTGCTCATTAGAAATTACACCGTTAGCCGTCATATTAAACCACCACCTAATTACGGTGTTAGAACGGTTTGCAGTATACCCGTCTTGAAAATGGTCGTAGTTGTCGTTAGGTTCGCCAAAAATAAGATAGTCGTCACCAGCATATTCTAATTTAGTTTTAGGGCTATATGAATAGAATAACGTACCCTTATTATCGTGACCCAATAACACCTTATAACCAAAACCATTAGGCGATTGATATCTCATAACTAAAAACTTGCCGTCTAATATGCATTGTCTAAATATTGTGCGAATTGCCTTATAATCGTTAGCGTCAGTAAGAACGAACGTAGACGTATCAATTTCCGTTGAGTTAGCAGTAACGTTATCAAGTTTTAAAGAGTTTACTAAATTTACTAAACCGTCTGGCGTAGTGCCGTTACCGTAAACGGTAGTTTGGTTAATTCTTTCGTACTCTTTAAGAAGATAAAGTTCGCTATACTTAGAAACGTCGTAACCTAAGTAGTTAAGAATCATAACGATACAAGCAATACCACTACTATCTTGCATAGTTTGTTGATATGGCGAAAAATTAGGGAATATATATCTTTGATATGAACGCGTTCCGCTAGAACTTTCGGTGTAGTTAGACTTCATATTGTAGTAGTCGCCGTGATAGTAATAGTCTGAATTAATAACGTCGTACTCACCGTTTAAGGGCGCACCCTTACCATAAAGCGCATCGTTATATGAACCGCCGTAAGAACCGTCTTCGTTTAAAATAAGGTATTTATTCTCGTCGTTTCTACTATCTACGGTAGACGGGGTTTTAAACCCCGCAACTTTAACCGTATTATCACTAGATTGGTTGCACCCAACAAGCATAGTAAGGGGGCATAACGATAAAATTAACGTTAAAGTTATTAAAAATTTAACTATTCTTTTCATATTTTTACCTCCTTACGCCGAAACCGTTGGTAAAACGAACCAATCGGCATCTAAAATTACAAAACTGAAATAAGTTTTATTACCACCTATATAAAGGGCGTACACGTCGCCTTTAGCTTCAGCGCAATCGGCATCTGTCTCACCTTTATAATTATTAAAATAAGTAGCAGACTGTGCTTTTGATACGTATTTTTTAGACGTTCTCATATCGATATAAGGAACTGCGCTATTAACGGTTTTATAAGCATCGCCAAAGAAAATCATATAACCGGTATTTTTATATCTTCCCTTAAGACCACTAAACTTAACGAATTTATAGGTATTTGACCACGAAGTTATAAAGCTACTAAGTTCGCTGTGAGATGAAATAGACGTAGCGCTTGTCAAATTAAACTTTACAGAGTTGCCTGTCGATAAAATCATTAAACTATTTACGAATGTTTCTTTATCGATTGCGTCTGCGTGATATCTTCCGCGACAACCCTTGGTATTTGAATCAGTAGCAGTTTGATAAAGTTGTGCGCTAAAGACAATTTCGTCGCCAATATTGTGAACGGTCTTATCAAGATTTAACGCGTCGTGCGCGCCAATAGTTCCGGTATGAACTACTGAAATTAACTCGTCAGAATTTTTATCTTTAATTAACAACTCGCCGTACGCCCAAGAACTCATAGGTCCAACTATAACGCCAGTTACGTCGTAAGTTTCGCCGATAGTTGCAGATTTAAACTGAGCAATCGAAAGCGCGGTGTTTTCATAAACTACTTCAAGGTTAAACTTAAATCCAGCATAGTTAAGCACGTAGTTTACGGTACCCACTTTCCACTCGTCACTCTCTTCAAGGATAAACATTTCTTTAGTGATATCAAAGTAATCGGTCGAACCGTCTTCATAAGAAACTAAAATTTCAGTGCCAGTTAAATCAAGCGTTTCAAACGAATCGCGATGAGTATATTTAGTTTTAGCATTTAAAACTTCAATAGACTTAATTGCGCTAGCAATTACGGTAATATCAAACACAAAGTCGGACTCTCCGTCACTAACGGTTATGGTATAATTGCCAGGCTGTCTAATAATCGGTGCATTTACAAGCATATCGCTAGTTACGTTAATGGTTTCGCTTGAGCAAATATCGTAGTTATAAGTTATAGTACAACCGTCAAAATTAAGTTCATCACCAAGAACGTATACCAATTGTTTAGGTTCTTCAAAATCTTTAGAAGTTATCGTTTTAGTAGCCGTGCCGATAGAATTTTCGTTAAGTATAACGAATTGAGCGTGAGTTCCGTTACCGCCAAGATAAAGCGCGGTAATTTCTTTAAAAATAGTGTAAGAAGAGTCAAAATCATACCAAAGATTTTTACCGTCAAGCGCTATTTGATTAAAGAGTTTACCCGTCGTATAGTAACACGAAACGCTTGAGAACGTTGGAACAAGCCCGTTAATAGCAATTTGTTCAAGGCTGGTTGCATCGCTATCATAGAACCAGAAATTATACGATTCATGGTTGTTATCTAACACGAAGTTCATTTCTCCGCGTAAAGCAACTATTTTGTATTGATTTTCGCCCGATATAAGCGCCGTTAAATCTTCGGTGCTATCAATAATAACTTTATCTTCAGAAATAGCAACGTCGTTGTTTTTAGAAAGAACGAAAGAACTTAAATCGTCGTTACCAAGGTATTCGGCGTAAAGCTTATTAGCGTTTGCGCCCGTCGTTTGGTCTTTATTAAGGGTTACCGGAATACTTACTTCATAGCCGATATCAATACCGT
>JAEIGA010005356.1_pt1 | contig 19648 bp, 13 predicted proteins | sample 9270691 | NCBI WGS metagenome assembly JAEIGA01 (sample SAMN17057246, study PRJNA624740) | gut metagenome | biome: biome; isolation source: fecal sample | host: Bos grunniens | place: China: Xizang | collected 2019 | reverse complement strand
CATGTCTCTCAATAACGCCAATGTTAAACGTGATGAAAATGGAATGTTCTTGAGCGGAATGCTTTATTTAAGAGTTGTCGACAGAACTGTCGGCGACGGAGATAGAGAAGAGTTACAATACACTACTGTATTTGTTTATTCTCGCAATCCTAAAATTGTTGAGGCTATGTCCGAGATTCAGGAAAATGACTTGGTCGATGTCTTTGGTACACTGACTACAGCCAAAGTTCCCAAGAATCGCAGATGCCCCAACTGCGGTACTGTAAACCGCTCAGTGGGTGATGTTACTTACGTTTCCCCACTATATATTTGCAGACGTGAACATGATATTCCCACCGAGGAAATTTCTAAAATTCTCGCTACTCGTGGAGAGGTTTCCAATAGAATGTATGCCATCGGCAACATTTGCTATGGTTTGGAATACAATGATAGAAATGGTACTTCCGTACCCGCTTTAAGATATCAATTAGCGATTCCTAGAACTATTCGTGTACATGACGACACTGCAAACAATGAAACTGACTATCCCTGGGTTTTGGCTACGGGTCGTCAGGCAGAAGAGGGTAGAGATGCATTGAGAATTGGTTCTTCTGTATATATTAAGGGACATCTTCGTTCCAAGAGACAAACAAAAGAAATTCAATGCTCCAATTGCAGAAGTGTTTTTACATCCGAGGACTTCCCTCTGATTAGAATTAGTCCCCACTTCACAGAGTATTTGCACAATTGTAACTTCCCTGATGCAGGTGTTACAAACACACAACCTAACGCAGATATTTTCTCTGGAATCTAAATAATTTGGGTTTGATATGAGAAAACAATCGTATCAAACCCTTTTTCTTTAATTATAAGGAATGGAGGCGACGCAGCAAGCGTCGAGCAAGACTATGAATAAAAAGAAGAAAACAAGAATACTAATCAGAATTTTATGTGGTATTTTGGCAGTCATTATGACACTTAGCGTGGTTATGCCCGCTGTATATGCAGCAGAAATAGATGAGTCTGCTGTTAATACCGCTCCTTATCGTGATGGAGAAGGGTTTGAGTATATTGAAATGGATGGAGAATGGTATTTAAACGCCACCTCAGAGAATCCTGTTTTTAGATTGACAAATGTTTCTGATTCTTTTACCAGAGACAATCTTCCCATATTAATTGCAAATCTAGATACTTATGAAGTTCAGGTTCTCAATTTATTAGGAATTACAGGCTATGCAGCTTCTGCTCAATTAAAAGAAGGCTATTACTTAATTTATACTGGTAATTATGCCTGGGAAGACGACCAGGGGACTCCTTGGGCATTAAATAATGGTTATTCAATTTATTTTTATGTGGGCGATTTGGCCAATTATGATGCAACCAAGTACGACTTAGATTATGTTATTCCAGAAAATCATATTATTGATATTCCATTGATTCGTTACACTGATACACACATGACAGCTATCAAGTCTACGACAGTATTTCACTTGACAGGTCAAGATGCCATTTATCCTGTCAATGAAATTTACAATTGGGATGAGATTCTGACCCGCATGGAGCATATTGATTTGGAAGCAACTCTGGAAGAAGGCCAGGTTATTTATAGAGATGGCTATACTCCCAACTCCCTTCCTGCAACAGACGAAAGTGATGCAAACAATCAACCCAACAATAATAATCTGGGAGAATTGGCGGCCGCGGCAGCTCCTGACTCAGTAGTTGTACCTACCGATGAGATTCCAATTGCCCAGCCTGAAGTTATCACACCTCCTGTGTCTACACAAGAAGAAGGCAATGCTCTTTCTCAAATAATTTCTGGCCAAAACAACGAACAAACAACTCAAAACAACCAATCTGCAACAACAGTTGATACACCACAAGAGTCTGTCCCTGATGTAGCCCCCACTGAGAGAGAACAGTCAGAACTAGAAAAAACAGCAGATGACCTGCTCAATCAGGCATATGATGTTCTTGGCGTCGGAGAAAAGGATGAAGCAACCCGCCGAAAAGAAGCAATTGGGCGTTGGATTCGCAATGGACTCATGGTTGCAGCACTAGTTGTTGTTATTATTTTCTATCTCAAAGAGAAAAAGAAAAACGAAGAGGCGCTAGCCGAGTCCTTAGAAAACAACAAATATTTTGACGGACATATAGAATAATATAAAGAGGTGTCAATATGAGCAAAATTCAAGAATATATTGCTATGTCTTGTGGATATGATGAGAATGGTCTCCCCGCGTCATTAACACAGTTTACTTTTGGCACTATGCCTTTTACTATGGCTGAAACTGAGCGTTTGGAAGACGTCATGACGGTCAACAAGGCTTTTCAAACATCGGCCCTAGTAGATATCCAAATCGTAGATAACGTTTGCACTGTCACCTTTGATTTCAGCATGGATACTCAATCTCTTGTTGAGCTCTTTGAGGAGCTAAATTTCTACAAACAACAAGTAGAACACGTTTCCCAATCTATCACGCGTTATCAAAGTGATTTAAATATTGCTTTGCAGAATGAAGACGCAGGTGCGATTGAGGACGTATCTATTAAGCTACGTTCCATGAGTTTACCATTCATGTTGCCAACAATCATTCCTGCAGCAATGGGTGGCACCGTTAATATTGGATTTGAAGCTGACCCCAAATTTATTTTCTTCACTTCTGATGCCTTGAATCAAATGCCAACGAAAGTTGCTATGATTTTCGAAGCAAATCAATTGTTTGCAGAGGACGAAATTGCTCTGTACAACATGGACGAAGAAGAAGAGATTCGTTTGCAACAAGAAGAAATGTTCTATATGGACGAAGCCCGTCGAGCAGAAGAAGCTGCTTACCAAGCACAATATGGTACTTATAATCAGGATTATTATGATGGGCCCGAAGTTAGCGATGGACGTCTCAAAGGTGTCAGAATCAAATAACTTTTATATCCCTTCAAGCTCTCTCCAAAAACGGAGAGAGCTTGTTTTTTATTACTGTCTCCAACTCATCTATATTAAACAAAATAAGACTATGTATCAGTCTGATGGAGGTATAATAAAATGGCCATAGAACGATTAACTCCACAAGACGGGACATGGACCAATCACTCTTTACATTCGCACCAGCATGGATGTGCGCATATGTATCATGCCGCCGCTATGCACCAATATCGAGGCTGCGATGTGTTGGACCCCTATGACCCCTGTCGAACAAGAAGTCTGCAAAAGCCGCAAGCGACAATAAGAGATTCTTCGCTTCCAGACCCTCTAAGAGATGTCGACCGTTATACACAACGAAAACAAGAGCAGGCCAGGACAGAAAACTCTTATAAGGCCACAGAGAGAAAGATGAACTCTGCGCAACAAGAAATGTACGAGTCTCTTTATAAAACTCAAGCACGTCGTAATGACACAGAAACTTCTTCGCTATCTAAACAAGAAATCAAAACTGCTCAGCAAGGCGTCGACTACACGGCAGTAGACATACGAAAAGAAGCAGACCAAACTGCAAAAATGATAGCTCATGAATCTGTGCGTGCAGCGCATACTGCGGACCAAGAAGTGCGCGATTCTTATAGGTATGCTTCTAGTGCAGTGCACTTGCCAACAAATCCTGTATATTCCGATTTAAAACAGACCGCGACTTCTGTTGCACACCCATCTCAAACCATACTGGGCGGGGCCGTGTTTGGCGCTGCCAATTTAGTGGCAGCCGTTGCGACCTGTAATCTGGCCGCATTTCGAGCTGACATGTATGACGGCGAAGCTAAGGAAATGGGCAAGGCTGTATCTAAAGATGAGTTTTGGCATCGCCCAGCGGCTGCTATTAGTACGGTGACCTCCTTTAAGGATTATGTTGGAGCTGTTGTTGAAAGTAAAGGCTTTGAAAGAGCTGCTCGTCAAGAAGCTGCCATTGCCCGCGACCAACAAATCGCAACTATCGAAAGCAAACGCACAACGATTGAAAACAAATATAAATCACAGGCTGACGCGATTGCAACAAGCAGCACAAACGAAACAGCGACTTTTAATAAAAGGATTCAAGAATTAGATAGCCAGATTGCACGAATTCAAAACAGTCCATTGGTTCAAGAATACAATCGCGAACGTCAAGAAAAGTTACAAAATGCTCATACCACTTATGAGAGCAATAAAGCAACAATTAATGAGGGACGTAGCGCTGCTTTGGCGCGCATCGACCGTTCTACCCCAATTGCAGCTGCCCAAATAAGAGATATCAACAATCAATACGATGCTAGAATTGCCACTTTGGACACCAATCATTCCAAAAAAGTCGCTAAGATTAATGCTACTTATGACGAAAGAATTTCGAAACAACACTCTCAAGCAGGTGGCAAGGTCGCAGAGTTAGTCGCACAAAAGACGGCGTTAACGCAACAGCACCAGACCGCCCAAGCAGGTTTCAAGAGCCAGCTCGCAGGCGCAAAAACAGAGCGAGATTCCCAACTACAAACTATACGTCATGAGGTTGCAAAAGCCAAGGCTGATTTCTCCGCTGCAAAAAAAGATATTAAAGCAGAAGGCAAGACTCGTACAGCGGATGTAAAAGCTGTTATGTCAGGTAATTATCAAACCCTGATGACGAGCAAAAAGGATTATGCTGCAGCTCGCAGTGCTGTTAAGCACGATTCTGATGGTGCCGCACAACTCAAAACCGTATTAGTTGCTAATCAACATATGATTAGTCAATTTATAATTAACAACACAGGCTCTGCACAAGACAAACAATTGTTAGCATCGTTCTTGTCAGACCAACATAAAATGAAACAATGTGCAGAGAAGGGTATCCCATTTACAGACTCGATGCGTACACTATCCAAAGAAGATACACAAGCTGCACAAAAATTGTTAAGCAAACACGGAGCCAGTTCGCTAGGCTCTATAGATGGTAATAAAAGTCTCTCAAAAAAGATAGAGACCACATTGTTGCCTACTCTGCAAAAAATATCTGCAGATAAACAACAGGCGTTTGCGACAGCACAGAAAACTCTCAGCACGTTGACTGTGGATAGAGATAAATTAATGGCGAAGAGTAAACAACAAGGTGGAACTTTGTCTGCTGCGGAACAGCAACAGCTCAAAAAATTAAATCTTGATATTTCCGTCGCTAAAAATAAACTAAAAGCAGCAAAAGCTGGTGTCAAAGAAAGCAAAAATATGATTGCCTTAGCACAAAGACAAGGTAAACAAATTGGCAAACACGCAGAGCTGTTAGCTGGAATTAATAATTTAAAAAACAAACGCCCCCAGGTGAGCAACAAGTTTTATAACAAAGCATCTAAAAACATTTCCAGCTCATTAACACAGTCCATTGCTCGTCTTAATAATTTTGCACAGCAAGGCAATGTTGTTTTAGCAGCTGACCATAAATTCCAAAAACAAGTCGCCCAATTGGCTAAGCATACTAATTTTGCGGCTAACAGTATTATTCGAGTTGCCGCAGTAGGCACCATAGCAACTAAAATGGTGCTTGGTATAGGCAAATTTGGCGGCAAAACATTGATGACAATTTCGTCTAAATCCCCGTTCCATAGTATGGTCCAAAAGAATCTGCTTGTTAAATTCTTTGGCAAACATGGTGGTGCTATTAGTGGAGCTATAGGAAAGGGCGTTGCCTTTGGCGGCAAAATGGGCACAAAGCTATTAAAACTGCCTGGACAAGTAATTTCCTTAGCGGGCACATCAATTTTGGACGCGCCTGCCATGATAGAGAAAAAAGCCGCCCAGCTGGCTGTTAAAGGGAGTGTGGCCTTGGTAAAAGGCTCAACTCGCCTAGCAGTTAAAGGCGTTGTTAAAATAGGACGCAAACCCCTGAAATATGGCGTTCGCGCAGTTAAAACAGCGGGCGCTGCAGCTAAGGCGGGAGTTCGCATAGGCACACGATATGTGGGCAATCAAATTGGACGCGGAGCGAGATTCGCAGGTCGTCAAATCGGCCGCGGAGCATCTTGGGTAGCTCGCAATACAATAGGACGCTCTCGCATTTGGCAACAAGCTCGTAAAATGGGCGGAACTCTTGCAACAGGTCTTCAAAAAATTGGCGGAATCTTGGGTAAAGTGGGCTCAACATTGTTAAAGCCACTTAAGGCAATAGGTAGCGTCCTGTCCAAGATTTTTGGAATTATTTCTTCTGCAATATCCGCCATTTGGGGTGGCGTTGTTTGGCTCATTTCGACTGCGGTCTCATTCCTTTTAACATTAGCCTTTGGCGCATTATTCTGGCTTTTGATTATTATTTTGTTATTGTCAGTTCTGGATGCTATTTTCCAATTCTTCTATGAAATGACGACAGAATACAGAATAAAGATAGTAAACGACCCATCTTATGTTATGAACATGGGCGCCAACTATCGTAACGTGGAACTTTCTATCCTTGAATTCTTCAGTGAAGAGAAAGGATGGAGTAATAATGAAGGTTACGAAGAGAAAATTGAGTGTAATGACGACCCCTTATACTACGCAGTGTTTAATAACTCTTTCGGCTGGTTCGGTAAGCTAGACACTGGTAAAGATATAAATTACATTCAGAAAAACGCGGGTGGTGCGTGGTCCAGACACTACAATGAAGATGCTTACGAAGCATATAAAACTGAATTACAGAACCTACAAAGTGACCCCAAAGTAAAGAACTTAAAAATACCGAAAAAGAAATTCTTGGACACTATTTTTGAGTTGTTTGCGGGCCTTTGTAATCTAATTGCAACTACGACAGAAAACTTTATCACAAATATCGGCCTCGCCAAAGAACAAGGCACCTTTGGTGATGTGTGGTGGACTGAAACCCTAGCAGACTCTGTTGACTGGAGCACTCTTGAAACAGGTCGTTTCCGAACACTGGTCGCGACTTATGATAAGGTTGAAGGCTTCTTCTATGAAGGAACCAAGTCAAATCACACTTCCACCCCCAGCACATACGAAATTTCCAATGCTAAAGATGCACTTGCTATGATGGATGCAATTTATACATTGGATTCCGAAATGACAAGAGTCAAAGCGTTACGCTATATGGGTGTTGGAGAATTCCAGTTGAGCCAGCACGACGATGCCGTCAAAAATATCAAAGATGCCGACAATATGGATAATTTGTTCTGGCGCACACATGATATTGAATACACCGATGGCGTAAAGGCACAAGATATAGTCTTCCACCCCCAAAACTCTTCCAATGTTTGTGAATTGGGCGTGGTCGCGCAAAATCCCAGCGACGATTATTACGGAATTTTAAACAAAGCATGCACCAACTTTTCTACAATTCACTATACCTATAAATATCATGCGCACGTAGATGGAGACCCTGCTTGTGGCTATTGGACAAACCCCTCAGCAACATCAAGGACCGTTTGGGCAGAATCGTGGTGGACAGATTTGGATAACCACGAACGAACTTGGGGCTCTGTAGCTGTTCGCCATTATGCGTATGATACCGATACTGAGTATCGCTATGGTGGTGATGGTTCTTATAAATATGTTACCACAGGGACGTATGTAGTATGTGAAGATGGATGTTGTACTTGGTATATTCCAGGTGCAATATCAGGAAGTTTCTATATTACATATTACTCCAATAGAATCAAATATTCTTATACTCCCCCTAAAGAATGGAAGTCGTATTCTACATGTCCTCCAGAACACGCAGTAGACAAAGACAAAGAATTTAAATTCTGTTTAGGCCATGCTAGACTGGCAGCCGATATTTATGTTGCGACATCTGACCCTCCCGAGGGTATAGATACTATTTATGATGTAGCTAAGACGTTAAGTTCGGGAACTTATACGTTGGGCAATGGATTGTTTACTTGGTCCAAAGATTTGAATGTCCGAGGATGGGGCTCCCCCGACCCAGAAACAATTAATCCCAGCGAAGAATGGAATGATTCGGGCCTTGTTAGTTTGGCAGAAGGTAAATGCGAAGAGCCAATTGAATATTTTGGTGACCTATCAGACCCAAGCAAAATTACACAAATTGCCACTAAACATGGTAAGTTTGCCAAGAATGGCACCCAGTATTTAATTGTTATGGACCCATCGGATGCGATGCTATATCACGTCTTATATTATCAAGAAAATATTTTCTATATGTCCGACTTTATGCCAGGAGAACAAAAAGAAATTGAGGTTAAGCAGGAAACTCGTGACCCAGGCTCTTTCTCAGCTCCTGCTGTTACGGCAGGCATGTCATCTAAAAAGATTAGCTTTAGAAAGTCGGCATCAGGCGTTTACTATATGTATGTAAATGGTGCGTAATTATAACAAATAATAAAACAGGGCCGTTAAGGCCCTGTTGTGAGGAGCTAAATATGTTTCAAACGACAGAAAAAAATCGAGCCAATACCGAATTGATGTGGGGATACATAGTTGTCACAGCTGTTCTTGGTTATGTTTTACTGTGCACCTCTGGTGCAGGCGTAGCACGAGGATATGACAATATTGCGGCTGCCTTCATGCATATCGGTGAAATGGGGCTAGATATTGTAAATCCTCTTTGTATTTTCCAAAACTCACTAGAAAGTCTCTTCATATCTTTGTATGCGACCTTTATTATTGGATGTATTTGCGTTGGTTTTTATCTAACTGGACGTAAACATACTCATCATATGAAGGGCATAGAACAAGGCGAAGCACAATGGACCATCGATGTCGCCGAAGAGCTAAAGAAAAATGGCCCAAAATACAAAGAGCCAAAAGCTGCCGCAGAATATCGTAAAACCATGATGGATGCAGAATATACCAAAAACATCATGTTTGATAATACCTATGGTCTAAGTATGGATGGCCGTAAAACCAGAAAAAATTTACACATGCTTGTTATCGGTGGTTCTGGCGCAGGTAAAACACGTTTCTTTGTTAAACCTAACATTCTTCAAATGAATAGCTCTTATATTATCACTGACCCCTCGGGTGAGTTATATAGAGATGAAGGATATATGTTGGAGCAAAACAATTATGACGTTCGTGTTTTTAATACGTTCGACCCCAATATGTCCATGCAATACAATCCGCTGTCCTATATTACCAAAGATTCAGATGTAACAGACCTTGTTACTACTCTGATTAAAAATACTGGTGAGGCCTCTGGTGACAATAAATATTTCGACGATGCAACTAAGCTATTGTTGATTTCTATTATTTTGTTCTTAATTCACTATTGCCCCAAGGAGGAGCATGACTTTGCTCATGTTATGAAGTTGGTTGTTGCAGCCGACGTTCCCGAAGGTATGAAAAATCCACAGTCCGATTTGGACAAGATTTTTGAACAAATTGAAGATGTAGACCCTCATGGATTGGCATTAAAAATGTACAAATCCTTCAAGTCCACTTCTGGCAAATCCTTAAAATCTGTTTTGTCTTCTACAGCCACACGCTTGACCGTGTTTAACTACGCAGAAATCGAAAGATTGACCTGCGCAGACACTGTTTCTTTAACAACCATTGGCGACGAAAAGACAGCATTGTTCATTATTACACCTCCTACCGATAATGGTTTTAACTTCCTGGTGGCTATGATGTACTCACAGCTTTTCTCCAAATTGTATTACCATTGTCAGTTCGAATGTCGGTACTTAATTTCAGACAATAAGTATATTACTCGTCCCTTTGTGTCCAAGGAAGCAGCTGAACATGCTTATCATCTATTAGAAGAACAAAATGCACATCCTGACCAAGAGCTTGTGCGATTTGAAAAAGACGACATGACGAATAAGTCTGTCTGCATAGAATGTGCCACAGGCAAAGTGCTTATGAAAGAATTGAGAGATGAAACAATAGCTCGTTTTAAGAATTCTTTATCAGAGTTCTCTATCGTACAAAATACAAAAGAAGAAGCTGGTTCTCCGTTCCATATTCGCATGTTGATGGACGAATTTGCTAACATTAATGAAATCCCTGGCTTCTCAGAAGTTTTGGCTACGGTTCGTAAATATAATATGTCCGTTGTTATCATTCTGCAGTCTCTATCACAGCTGAAAAAGCGTTACGAAAAAGACTATGAGTCTATTATCGACAACTGCGACACATTTATATTCTTAGGCTCCAAGGGTCAAGAAACGACTGAGTATGTCTCCAAAATGCTGGGCAATAGAACTATCACTGTTAAGAATGACAGCGAAAGTTTCAATAAAGGCTCCAAGAATCACAGTAGTTCTTACAGCCAAACAAAGCGTGAATTGATGACCCCTCACGAACTTGTCATGTTGCCTACAAATGAACAGGTTATTATTGTTAAATCTGTTTATCCCTTCAAACTGCCAAAGTTCACACTAGAAAAACACCCCAACTATGACCAGTCTGCGGATGGAAAGGGCCCACGTTTAGCAATTCACGAACACTTTGACCTTGAGAAAAAGATTCGTGAATACAATCAAACACATGATAAGATTGAAATTAATATGGTTGAACAAGAAAAAATCAACCAGGAGGCTCAACGCTCTATGGATGAGTGGATTAAGCCTTCTTATGGAGAGCAAAGTTCTCCAAACAAAAAGCAGGATGAGTTTGAATTCTTCTAAGAATATCTTCTTATAACATTTAAACATCATCTATATTACAAACAGCAAACCAAAAAACAAGAAAGGAAGGAATCAAATATGAATCTTCGCACTATGAAAGAATCTCGTATGAATAAGTTGATGGTTGTTGCGCTGATGATTGCTATGTTTGTATGCGGCTCTGTTATGCCCGCATTAGCAGGCGGAGGCGGCATGGATATGTCTGGCGTCGACACTGTTATGGATACTGTTATTCAGATTTTGTCCACAGCAGCTCTATATGTTGGCGTTGTTATCTCCCTGTGGGGCGTGTTCCAGATTATCTTAGCAATGCGTCGTGAAGACTCTGAGGCTATTTCCAAGCAGATTATGACCGTTGTTGTTGGCGCTGTTCTGATTGGCTTTGGCGCAACCGCAGACACCCTAATGTCTACCTTCATGGGTAGCGGCGGCGGTGGCGGCGGCGGCGGCCCTGTTGGTCCCTAATACATACGAAGTATCAATCCCCGCGAGCTATGCTCGCGGGGATTAACTTATGCCTGTCATCTATATTAAAAGAAAACTGTGGAAAGGAGAGAGTGCGCATCGCACAAAATAAAGTTATGAGCAAAAAAAATATTCTAAAAATCATGGCGATATTCTTAACGCTACTTGTAGTACTGCCCACAATGACAGGCTGCGGCGGCTTAGGGTTTGGTGAAGACCCTCAGATATTTAAAGTCAATAATGGCTATGACCCCGCCAAACCCGACAAAGGAACCTGGGTTGAAGTAGTTGGACCAGGCGCAGGTGGCGTTCTGGGCGGCGGCGACAATGGTATGTTAAAAAGACCGTTGATTGTGTATGGCGGTGGAATGGTAGACGGCGGGATTGTCAAGAACGCACAAGTAAAAATTAATATTTTGCACTTCGCAGGACATTTTGCGGCTGTTTTGGTAGGCGGTGACGGTGGGTGCCCTGGTGATGTACATACTTGCAATGCTGGTAGTTACGCAGTCAACTTAAACCCTCTGTCTGTTTGTGCACAGGCCTTAACTATTGGTAAAACCATAGGCAATGCCGTTGGAGGACTAACAGGAATGGCCATGTCCATACTTATTACCATTTGGTTTGGTAATATGTTAATGTCTATCATTCGCGAACAATTTACCATGGAAGCTCTGTTAAAAAGCTTGGTACAATTGTTGTGTGGAGCGCTTATCGTTTCTAATTCCGAAGCAATTGCAGGAGCCTTCTTAGGCTTGTTTAGCGCAGGCACCCCTTCTGGTGGCACAAGCAGTTTCGGTGATGCGGCCACAGGCGCTATGGATGGTGCGCAATTCTTATATTTTGCTTTAGGAGTAAATATCCCTATCGTTCAGGCAGGCGTCCCATTAGCATTTATATTTGTTGATGACATAAGCGTAATTCTTTCAACTGTTGTTGGCGCAGTCATAGTCCTTATGGCTCAAATTCAATGTGCCATTTCCGTATGCTCAGCGCTTATCCCCGCTGGTATTGAATTGGGACTGCGTTTGAAAGTCGCTCCCATTGTATTTGCTATGTCCACAACAACAGGTTGGGGTGGCGATATGATACACTATCTCAAATCGTGTGTAGCATGCGCTTTGACACCCCCTATTATTTGCGCTATTGTAGGCCAAGCTGGTACCATAGAAACTATGGCAAAAACTTTAGTTGGCACTTCCCTACTTGGAACAGCTATTTCCATTAGTCTTGGCTATAAGATTATGTCAGGTTTTGTAGGTCAAGCAAGAAGCCTTGTTGGCCAAGCATTCCATTAATTAAGGAGGATAAACACATGATTGAAGTTGATATCCCTAGTATTGACCCAATTCAACACGAACCGAAATTGATTTTCGGCATGACGGTCCGTCAAACTTTATGTGCTATTATTGGCGGTGGATTGGGCGTAGGATTTTATTTCGTATTAAATGCTTTGATTGGTGTCATGGAAGTCTCCATGGGTGGCTTTTTGATTTGTGCACTCCCTGCTGTATTAATGGGATGGTATAAGCCTTATAACATGAAAGCCGAGGACTATGCTCAATTAGTTTACTACAATAATTTTGTAGCATACCCCACTCGCATTTTAAAATCAGACGGCGCAGAAGATATTAAAATGCCAACATTGAAAGAGCGCCAGGAAATGGAGCGCAAACTCCAGCAAAAAGACCTTCGCGAGAAGAAAGCTGCATACGCAGCCAAACAAAAAGAACTAAAACAAAAAAAGGGAGGACCTAAGTAATGGGTTTATTTGGAAAATCCACCAAAGATAATGCCAATGCGGCGTCTGCCTCTAATCAACCTAACAAAAAGAAAAAGTTAGAAAAGCAGCCTAATATCAATGCGACAGTCAAGGCTCCTTCAACAAAGAAGACTAAGGCAGAGAAAGTCAAGGAAAAGGCTATTAAATTCGTTCAGGATACTATCCCTTATGAAAGTGTTTTTGAGGATGGTATTTTTGTTAACAGATACGGCGAGTATTCAAAAGTTTACCCCATCTTGGACGTAAACTTCAAGATTGAATCCGATGATGTCCAAGCTCAAATTTACTTGGATTATCAAGATTTGTTCAATACATTCTCCTCAGATGTCCATCTGCAAATCAGTTTGGTTAACAGATATTTGGACAAGGAGAAATTCCACGATATCATTTTTATGAAAATGCGTGGTGATGAACAGGACGTTCTGCGTCAAGAGCTGAACAGCATCCTGGAATCCAAAGAAAAAATTGGCGATAATGAAATCAGCAAGGCCCGTTATCTGACAGTTAGTCTTGTAGCTACAAATGTTGAAACTGCAAGACATAAGTTCATGCAGCTAGACAAGTCTGTCCGCAAAGCGCTCGAGCGTATTAACCATGCAGGCTGTAATCCATTAACAACAGTAGAGCGCTTGGAAATGTTGTATGATTTCTATAACGCAGGCGCAGAGGCTGACTTCTTGATGGCTTATCGTAACGAAGCAGAAAAGAATGATATCACTAAGTTTGATATCCGCAAGCTGGCTCAGTACGGGATGACGACAAAGGACGTTATTGCCCCCGACTATTTCGAGTTCGGCTCTGAAAAAATGATTATTGGTGACCGCTATGCCCAGGCATTATGTGTTACCGATTTCCCCACAACATTAAATACTGATTTCTTGGTTGACTTGAACAACGTTCACTGCTCCATGATTACTTCTGTCCACTGCTCTATTGTTGATAGAGAAGAAGCCGCTAAGAAAGTTGCATTAATGCAAACCAGCATTAACGCAGAAGTTATCAATGCTGAAAAAGACGCCATGAAATCTGGATATAGCCCCGACCTGATTCCTCAAAGAATCAAGTATGACAGAGACTCTATTCAGGAAATTCGTGACGCCATCCAAAAAGATAACCAGAAACTGATTAAGGTTTCTATTATCATTGTCCATACTGCAGATACTCTTGAAGAGTTGGCTCAACAAGAAGAAGCTATTAAGGGTATCGGCCGTACTAAGATGGTTACTATCAGAACATTAAAGCAGCAACAGGAAAGAGGATTAAATTCTGCTATTCCTATGGGCCATAACGATATCTTAATTTACAAGACCCTGCCCACTCGTTGCGCTGCCGTTTTGGTTCCCTTCGAGTTGCAAGAAATGACTCAGAAGAATGGTTTCTACTATGGTCTAAACACCATTTCTCAGCGTTTGATTTTGTTCAACCGTAAGAGCGGTGATAACTACAACGGATTGATTCTGGGCCGTTCTGGTTCTGGTAAATCCTTTAAAGCGAAAGAAGAAATTCTTTCCTCTTATTTGGGTACTAACGACGACGTTATTATCCTGGACCCTCAGGGCGAATATACGCCATTCGTTAAAGCTCTGGGCGGTGAGGCTATCAACTTCTCCGCTGGTTGTGGTACACACATTAACCCCTTCGATATGGACCTCAGCTATGCTGACGAAAACGAAGGCGACGAAAATGTCCATACCAACCCTCTGGTTTTGAAGAACTCCTACATTGGCTCCATCTGTGAAATTGCAGTTGGTGGTCGTTTCGGTTTGACTCAGGGTCAGAAATCTATCATTGACCGTGTGTTAGGTATTATCTACGCTGATTTCTTAAAGACAGGTAATCAGGATGATATTCCCACTATGCAAGACTTCTACAAAGCATTGTTGAAGCAGCCCGAAGCCGAAGCAATTTCCATTGCTCGTCCTTTGGAGCAGTTTGCAGTCGGTAGTTTGGACTTGTTCTCTCACAAAACAAACGTCGTTTTGACCAATCGTTTGACTTGCTACAACATCAAGGCTTTGACGAACCCCGCTTTGAAAGACATGGCTCTGGTTGCTTGTTTGAACGACATTTGGAACCGCACACTGGAAAACAGAAAGAAAGGCAAGTTCACCTGGATATACATGGACGAATTCCACTTGTTCTTGAAGTCCGAAGCTGTTCTGGACTTCTTGATGTCAATCTGGAAGCGTGCTCGTAAATTCGGTGGTGGCCCCACTGGCATCACTCAGAACATTTCTGACTTGCTGAAATGTCAGGCAGCAGAAACAATCTTCGCAAACTCTTCTTTGATTGTTATGTTGAACCAGGCTCCTGGCGACCGTGCTGCATTGGCTCGCCTGCTGAATATTTCTGAAAGCCAGCAGCAATACATTAACAATGCTCGTAAGGGTTCTGGTCTGATTTGGACAGGTCAGGCAATTATTCCTTTCATGGACGAATTCCCCACAAACACTCGTTTGTATCAGATTATGTCCACTAACGCAACAGAGTCTTTGGCTCAAGTTGTCACTGCTGAAAAACAAGGAAGAATGCCTCCGAAAGAATCTGAGGAAGAGCGTAAAAACAGAGAATATGAAGAGTATCAAAAGCAACAGGCCGCTTTCTATCAAGATAAGCCTGCAGCACCCACTCCTCCCGTTCTCGAAAAACCAGCATATAATGCATACGCTCAGCCCGCAGCCCCCGTGGCGCCTCCTGTGGCCCCACAGCCTATGCAAGCTCCTCAACAGCAAACATACCAACCTCAACCTGTTCAGCCCGCACAGCCCTTCCCACAGCCCGCTGCGCCCGCTCAGCAGAATTATGAAGATATGTTCGCAGCTCCTAATATGCAGAAGCCTAACGTTCCCCCCGTTCAGGCGCCTCCTGCGCCTCAGGGCGGCTCCTACGGCTTTGGATACCCTGGAACCCCAGCTGTACCCGCACAGCCCGCACAAACGCCCACAGCGGCTCCTGCAAAGCCCAAGAACGATGATGACGATGCATTCGCATCATTCTTCGGTATTTAAACTAAATTTAATGCCCATCTGTAAACAGATGGGCATCTTTTATTGCCTTGTTATGACGTACAAAAATAAGAACACCCGACTCGATGAGTCGGGTGTTTCTGTTATTCTCAGGCTTCGTATTCGGATGCAAACATCTCTTCAAGATGCTTGTCCTTCCACTTGTTGTACTCAGCCAAAGCCAGGAGAGCCTCTTCGTCAGTGCAGGGACGAACATATTCTTCTCGCTCGTCGAAGTCGTACTCTTCGTGGCCGTAACCACGGAAACAGATACGGCCTGTGGGAACAACACCCAGGTCATCGAAATAATAATGATGGAAGTCATCATTATATTCAGATTCGGGAGTGCCATGGAACCAGGATGCGCTCATCCAATCCACAGTCTCACCCTTCTTAACCTCGATGTTATAGCCACGAAGCAGGCCAGGGATTTCACCATGGTCGACATGGTCTTCGGCAGTAGGCCAAATGGAAGAAGCGGGAACGTATTCAGTAAAAGTAAACATAGTTATTTGGTCCTTTCATTGTTGAATTCAAAAGAAGTCTTTCTACTCCTTTTGTATTTGTAATAAGAATATAAAACATCTCGCCGAAAAAATATACACATAGAAAACTCTACGGCCAGGAGACCGTAGAGTTCATATGTTCAGGGGTTAGGGCATCATCAATTGAACCAAAAATCTTCATTGCCAGGGATGCACTGAAGCTTAGGCAGAGCCTGGTGCCAGATATACTCGATGGACTTTGCGCTGCGACCGCCCATGCGCTGACCAATTTCCTTGGTACGCAGAGGACCATCACCGCGGAAGCCAAACTTGTATTCAACAACCGCGATTTCATCTTCGGTAAGATATTCGCGCCAGTTGAAGCCACCAAAGCCACGAGCGCTCTCCATCTGAACATCCTCATCACCAACAACATTAACCAGTTCGTCAATATCCTGAGTGATAAAAGATTCCTTCAGACGCTGAGCCACAGCATTGTCACAGACTTCCTGATTCTTAATCTTCTGATACAGAGTCGCACCACCAGACAGACAACGGCTATTCTTCTTGAAGAAATTTGCCAGAGCGTCCTTAATACGACGATAGGTCCAAGTGCCCAGCTGTGCGTTATACGTGGGGTCGTACGTGTTAAACGCATCAACAATAGCACAACGGCCTTCCTGTACCATATCCTCAGTGCTGCATACAGTGCAGTTAGGGTAGGCCTTTACGAGGCGATATACCATCTCCTCATACTTTTCCAGAGCCTCCTCAGGGGTTGTAGGGGTTCCAATAGACTGCCACTTGGGAAAAGCTTCGTTCAGCTCCTGCTCCTGCAGGGTATCATTCATCTCTAATTCAACAGCATTCATTCGTATATTCTCCTTTCATGATACAACTCCACAATAGAAGAACAAGCCATTTTTCTACAGTTTTTCTTACTTGCTCTTATAGTATATAACGATAGAAGTTGTGTTTTATCTATGTAATTTTATGCCCCGCTGTTAGTTTGGGCTGTTTATATTAACTATACCATGATTTTCCAAAAACGACAAGAGGAAAAACATAAAAATTTTAAAAAATTTTCAAAAAACTTTTATACGATTGAAATATAATTGTGTTAAACGCTGTCCTATAAATCCGAACAGTCTATATTATAAAAAGAAAAATATCGGTATTACCGTTCTTTGCTATATTTGGCACTTGGATAATTTTTCTGGCATTAGAAAAATCATCAAAAGAGCAAAAAAACACAAACAAGAGCAAGAATGTCTTTTTGTTTTACTGAGCAATACAACAAGGAGTTTTTATGACCAAGTACCCTTCTTATTATCATCATATAGATGCTTCGTTGTATTACAAACCGCACGGTGACCATGGTGTTATGCACACATATCGCGTGATGCGTTTGGCCAACGAACTGCTAAAATATTACGACTTGACTTTTTTAGAACATCGGATTCTAATGTGCGCTTGCTGCTATCATGATATAGGCAGAACACATGATTACGAAGATTGTGAACATGGTCGAGATAGTGTTGTGGATTGTATAGAAAAACAGTTGTTCCATAAATTCCATCTATCTTCCGAAGATATAGAAGTGGTTAAGCAGCTCATCATTTATCACGCAATCCCAGATTCACATTTCCACTCAAATAATGCGAGAGTCCAATTGATGTACAATATAATTAAGGACGCAGATGCTATCGATAGACTCCGATTTGACGACTTGGACGAATCTTTCTTGCGACTGCCAGAAAGTCACAGTCTGATTGGCGTGGAGTTAAAACTATTAAAAGAGTTACCCCTGCAATAACTTTATAAAGTGACAATAGAAAACCCAGGCCTTTTAGCCTGGGTTATTTTTATAACATTATAGCGTTGTCATATAACCAATCAATAACGTCAAGGTTGCGCAAATAATCATCTTCTACATATTCGTATATCAGCATTGGCGCAGAGCATTTTTGTGCAGAGCTTATCAACGTTGGTAAAACACTTGTGTCACCTTCATTAAAAGACTGTTGCAAAACCGAATCTACCAAATACCATCCTGCGTTTGGCAATGTGAACATTGCAGCACTAGATTCAGATAAATAAACGGGAGTGTTTGCGCCCGCCGCATCAAAATGGAACGATAACGCGCCGTGTGCCGAATAGAACTGGTTGTATGCCCCACAATAATTGTCATCACAACTGACATACGTAAAGGACTTGTTATTATCTACGGCAGATGCCGTCCATTCGTAGTTGTTGATTTGTTCATTCATTTGCCAGATTGTGCCCGCCAGGTTCACAATACGAGTTTCAATCTCGGCGTTGTACTCAATAAGACCAGACCATTCGCCAAACAAAGGCTTGGAATCAAAATCTGCGACAACAATCTGCTTAGTCACAGTCAAGGCGGTTGTATTACTGCCTCTCGCTCCAATTCCATCGAAGGTAACTGCCAAGGTCTTCTTATCTGTTGAGTTGATACTGTTTACCATATCAATTTCTTGCGAGGCTGTAACCGTTATATAACGGTCAACGGCCCAGGTTCCAGCAAGAACCACCATGCCCTCGTCACCAGGAGCCAACTTTGCAGGCACCGTAATGGTGTAAGATTCCTTATTAGTCACAACACCATCTCCATCTGGGTCTTCTGCATCAAAAACAACCTGGGTTCCAGCGGTATAATCTTGCTCGTTAGTTGCATAGGCCATGGGTATAGCCGATACAACGAGTATGGTTACCAAGGCGAAACTTAGTATTCTTTTCATGGGAACACCTCTCTTTTTATTTTCGTCTTATGTGAACAAACATATATGCGATTATGCTCACAACGTTGTGTTTGTTTGCTTTTCTCTACAAAAAAATATAGACGTACATAAGTATACGCAGGCCGCACTGTCTTCATGATTTGATGAGGAGTCATATAGTTTCTTGAAAACAAGTGTGGGCCGTAAGTTGCATAGTAAAAAACAAAGCCTCACACTCTATCTTGAATGTGAGGCTTTTTATTATTCTTTTGCAATGAGCAAGACTCATAAAAAGAGACATCCACCAACAACGATTGATATCTCTTATTCTTTATTCAACGCTTCCTGTATTTGACTCGTCGGCAGACTCCGATGGTTCGGGGACTGGCTCAGGCTGAGGCTCCACCACAGGTTCTGTTGCTTCGGGCTCAACAGGTGGTTCACTCGAAGGACTAGTTGGTTCTTCTACGGGAGGAGTCGTTTCTTGTACAGGTGGAGTTGTCTCCACAATAGGAGGTTCAGTTTCTTCAATAGGCGGTTCCGTTGGAGGGTCAACTGGCTCGGGAGATGTGACCTTATCACCATACTCATTCACCCACCAATCTTCATCTTCAATAGGCCATCTATCCAACTCTTCGGTTGTCAACCAATCACTACCACACTTGGAGCAAAGGTAATGGT